>Ga0081520_100010_pt1 | contig 205071 bp, 162 predicted proteins | sample HotLakmasection1_FD_70988 | JGI IMG/M metagenome (GOLD analysis project Ga0081520, IMG submission 70988) | Hypersaline microbial mat communities from Hot Lake, Washington, USA - Section #1 (SPADES assembly) (version 2) | ecosystem: Environmental > Aquatic > Non-marine Saline and Alkaline >... | reverse complement strand
CTGCTGGCGGAGGGGGTCGCGTGCCCGGTGTGGCGGCTGGCCGATCTGGCAGCGCAGCCCGCGCTCAGTGTGGCCACCGCACAGCCCGCGCCGGATGAAGTCGCTTTTTTGCAGCACAGCAGCGGCACAACCGGCCTGCAGAAAGGCGTCGCACTGAGCCATGCAGCGGTGCTCAATCAGCTCGCCAGCCTGAGCACCACGCTGAAACTCACACGAGAAGACGTCATCGTTAGCTGGCTGCCCCTGTATCATGACATGGGACTGATCGCGGGCTTCCTGCTGCCGCTGATCCAGGGCGTGCCGCTGGTGCTGATGTCGCCCTTCGATTGGGTGAGCCACCCGGCGCTGCTGCTGCGCGCCATCCACACGTATCGGGGCACGCTCTGCTGGCTGCCGAACTTCGCCTACAATCATCTGGCGCAGCGCGTGCGCCAGCGCGACAGCGCCGGCCTCGACCTGCGCAGCGTCCGCGCCTTCATCAACTGCTCTGAGCCAGTGCGTGCGGAGAGTCATTCGCAGTTCATCGAGCGTTTCGCTGAGAATGGCATCCGACCGGAGATGCTGGCCGTCAGCTATGCTATGGCGGAGAACGTCTTCGCCGTGACGCAGACGCCGCCCGGTGAAATCGTACGCACGGAACAGATCAACCGGGCCGCGCTGCAAGGCGACGGCATCGCCCGGCCCACCCATGACCCGAGCGCGGCCATAACGATGGTCAGTTGTGGGCCATGTATCGCTAACAGTGCGGTGAAGGTCGTCGGTGAAGATGGCCAGCCGCTGCCGGAGCGTCGGGTTGGTGAGGTGCTGATCCGCAGTGACTGCATGCTGACCGGGTATTATCGCCGCCCTGATCTGACTGTGTTCGATGCGCAGAGGTGGGTGCATACCGGCGATCGAGGCTATCTGGCGGAGGGCGAGGTGTTCATCGTCGGGCGCAGTAAGGACCTGATCATCAACGCAGGCAAGAACCTCTACCCGCAGGACCTGGAAGTGCTCGTCAACGCGGTGATGGGCGTGCATCCGGGGCGGGCGGTGGTCTTCGGCGTGTATGATGTGCGTGAAGGTACAGAACTGATCGCGGTCGTGGCCGAGGTCGAATCCGACGACGCGGCGCTGCATCAGCGGCTCAAGCAGCAGATTCGGCAGCAGGTGGCACGCGGGGCAGAGGTGACGGTCAGCTATGTGACGCTGGTCGAGCGCGGCTGGCTCATCAAGACGAGCAGCGGCAAGATCGCCCGCAGCGCCAACCGCGATAAGTGGCTGGCGGCGCGTCAGCAGGTGGGGGAGGGGGCCTCATGAGCAGACTGATCGCACTGGCGGCGCTGGCTCTGGTGCTGGCAGGCTGCAATCTGGTGCGCAGCCAGACGGTCTATCCGACGCCGTCGCTGCCGACGCCGGTCTTCATCCGCGTGGATTACGCCGCCACACAGACGCGGGCCGCCCCGGTCGATGACGTGGCTGTGCCAACCGAGCGACCGCCACAGGTGGACAGCGGCGGGCTGCCCCAGGCTATCGTTGATAACCTGCGCATGATCTATGCGCGTGGTCAGCAGCAGGGCAGGCGCGCCGGGGCCTTCTCAAAGGTCGGTGACAGCATCACCGTCTCGCAGCACTTCCTGGTGCCGATCGGGCAGGGGCGCTATCAACTGCGGGAGTTCGGCTATTTACAGCCCGTGATCGACCATTTCAGCGCTGCACGCACGCCGGGCGGCAACGTCTTCTCGCACAGGTCGCTGGCGGCGGGGACCGGCTGGGCCGCCTGGGGCGTCTTCAACCCGGAGTTCGCGGACCCGACGCAGTGCTTCGTCAATGAGACACCGCTGGCCTGCGAGTACCGCGTGATACAGCCATCGATCGCGCTCATTATGTTCGGTACGAACGACGTGGGCTATCGGTCGCCGGGCGACTACCGCGCCGACCTGGATCGCATCGTCCGCACCAGCCTTGAGGCGGGAATCATCCCCATTTTCAGCACGATCCCCAACCGACCCGATGTCTCGGCGCAGGTGACGCGCTTCAACGGCATCATCGCGGAGATCGCGCAGAATTATCAGCTACCGCTGTGGGACTATCACACAGCGCTGGAGGGCCTGCCAAATCATGGCCTGACCTGGGACAACGTGCATCCTTCATCACCAGACGCCGACCCGGCGTACAGCGCGGATTTCAGGGTGGATAACCTGCGCTATGGCACCGTCATCCGCAACCTGACCGCGCTGCACGTCCTGGATTTACTGTGGCGCGTCCTGGCCTGACTGCGCCCTGGCTGAGCCTCTAGCTGAAGTCGTAATCGTCGCCTTCTGGCAGGGTGCCGCCGTTGCTGTTGGCCAGGTCCCGATACCAATAGGCGGAGTCCTTCGGAATGCGCTGCTGCGTGGCGAAATCCACGTAGACCAGGCCGAAGCGCTCTCGGTAGCCTTCCGCCCATTCAAAGTTATCCATAAACGACCACTGGAAGTAGCCGCGCACGTCCGCGCCAGCACGGATCGCCCCGCGCAGGGCCATCAGGTAGCGCGTGAGAAAATCAATGCGCTGCGGATCGTGAACGTGGCCATCCAGCGCGACCCAGTCCATAGACGACAGGCCGTTTTCCGTGATGTAGATCGGCTTGCCGTAACGCTCGTAGAAGAAGCGCGGCCCCCAGTAGAGCGACGCAGGCCGCACCGGCCAGCGGAACGCCGTCTGTGGGTTGCCGGGCACCTCATCCACCAGTTCCGGGCCGGCTGCACCGGAGCGCACCACCTGTGCGTGATAGATGTTGCAGCCGTAGAAATCGACCGGCTGGCCGATGATGTCCATATCATCCGCGCCGATGTCGGGCATCATCGGGGCGAAGAGGCGCAGCCCATCCGCCGGATAACGCTTATTGAAGATCGGCTCGGTGTACCAGGTGTTGTTCCACAGCGTCGGATCGAAAATGCCGAAGGTGGCCTCCTGCGCGGCGGAGACGTCGGCGGGGTCGTTGCTGGCAGGGACGAAGGTCACGCCGACCGGCGCGAAACCAACCTGCACCTCCGACTGCGCCCGGGCACGAATCACCTGGACGGCTTTACCGTGGGCCAGCAGGGTGTTATGCGTGATCCGCAGCAGTTGCGGCCAGTCGAGCTTGTCGCCCGGCGCATGACGGCCCTGGTGATGACCCGCCATAATAAATACCTGCGGCTCATTCAGCGTCATCCAATGGCTGACGCGATCCGACAGGCGATCGACCATGACGGTCGCGTAATCAGCGAACCAATCGGAGCTGTACGGGTTCAGCCAGCCGCCGCGACAATAAAGCGCGTAGGGGTAATCCCAGTGAAATAACGTCACAAATGGCCGAATCCCTTTTTCGAGCAGGGCATCGACCAGCCGATCGTAATAATCCAGCCCGGCAGCGTTGACGTCGCCTGTGCCGTTCGGGATGACGCGCGGCCACGAAATCGAGAAGCGATAAGCCTTCATGCCCAGTTCTGCCATGAGCGCGACATCATCGTTATAACGATGATAGTGGTCGTTAGCGACTTCGCCCGTGTGTCCGGCGTAGATCGCGCCCGGGCGGCGACAGAGCATATCCCAGACTGACAAACCTTTGCCATCCGACTGCGCCGCGCCTTCAATCTGATAGGCAGACGTCGCAGTGCCCCACGTAAATCCTTCTGGAAATGTCATCCTTGACTCCTTTTGAGGATTGCAGTGCGTCTTACATTGTAACGGGTGTGCGGACAGCGGCCCATAGTCAAGCGGGACCACTGCGGCCACGAAACAGGCGGTGAGTGTGCGGCGGCGCGCTCAGTCGTCGTCGATTGGCAGGGGCAGATCGACGGCCTGGGCGGCCTGCTTGAGCGCTTCTTCACCCCGGCGATCATAGCGGGCGGTCGTCTGGATGTGCTGATGTCCCACGAGGCGCGCCACCACCGCAATATCGACGCCGTGGTCGAGCAGGTCGCTGACGAAGGTGCGGCGCAGGTCATGCGGGGTGAAGTGGGGCAGGTCGGCACGCTGAGCGCGACGGCGCAGCAGCATGTAGACGGCATTATCCGTAAGGCGCGCCATGTGCTGATCGGTGCTGGTGAAGAGCGCGCCGGGGCGATCGCCACGCAGCGCCAGCCAGTGACCGAGCACGGTCCGCGTGCCGGCATCCAGGTAGACGATGCGCGCCTTGCGGCCCTTGCCTGCGTGGACTTCCAGCCGGGCGGATTCCGGGTCGTAATCGGCCAGATCGAGGGCGACCAGCTCTGAGCGGCGCAGGCCGGTCGCGCACAGGATGGCGATCAGCGCCAGATCGCGCACGCCGTTGACGCCATCGTGTTTGCAGGTCGCCAGCAGCCGGGCGATCTCCTCACGGGGGACGTAGCGCCCGGCGGGCAGACGTTCCTCGCGGATGTTGGTCACGTCGGTGGCATGGCGGTAGGCTTCCGCGTCCATCTGACCGAGCCGCCACGCTTCTTTCAGGACGCCGCGCAGGGCGGAGAGGTGGCGGTTAACGGTGGTGGGGGCGTAGCTGGTCATCAGCGCGGCGCGGATGTACTGCGTATGCTGATAGCGGAGCTGTGCCCAGTCGATGCGGTCCATCGGGACGCCGAACAGGTAGGCGATGTTGTTGAGGGCGGCGGCCATGACACGGCGGCTGCCGTTAGACGTCAGGCGGGCGAGATAGACAGCGGCGGGGTTACGGTCGGCGGGCTGCGGCTGCGTGAGGACGATCTCTTGCATGAGCGCGTTTTCTGCTGGCGGGCGGGTTGTGGCTTTAGTATAGCATTGGTCGGGCAGGGGGTGGGGGATTTGCCTAATCCCCTGAGAGAGAAGCCGCTGTCTGGGTGTCGCACTCCGTTGGAGCCGGGTTGGTGTGAGGTCAGTATTACGTTTGTGTTTCATACACACATATATAATACTTACAGACGGACTAGGGAGACTGCAGCTGTGAGAAGATTTATACAGAAGAACTTACGGCAAACAATATCCGTAATAATCGGTGTTGTTGGACTTGTTGGAACGTTTGCAGATTTGCTTAGCGATGGGCAATTAGAAACATGGGGAGGAGGGTTAGCGGTTTTAGCGATCATCACCCTAATTTTTAATCTTGCGTGGGATAATCATAAGCTTTCGAAAAGGGTAAACGAATTGGAGAATCCAGAGACAGATTTCGCTCTCAGGATTATCCAGCCACCGCAGCTTTCGACCAATTCCAAGTTATTTGATGTAGACTTTAGAGAATCAGGCGAGCTGCACTTCTACGCACGTCTTGAAATAATCAACAAGAGAAACGAAACAACAACAGCTAAGCTTCAGTTGGTTAACGTCATCTCGGAGTTACCAATCTCCATTAGCAATGGGACTATAAGGGCAACCCTAAATAATCAAGAGTCCAATTCCAAATTTGTACTTAGTCAAGGCTCTATCAACGAAGCCGTCATTAGCTTTCGTGCAGATTTACAGTTGCATCCTACTGACAGCGTTCTTCCGCAGATAGCAACTGCCACAGAACCCAGATTTATCGTTGAGGCGAAACAGACTGATGGCGGCCTCCAATTACTTGAATTGGTTTGTAGTGATTTTCAAGACCAACTAGCTGATCAGATTGTATCGAATCTCAAGAACCGTATAGTGGGCAATAACAACGTAGATGAAACTGTCAAATGGTCGCGATATTTAGCATTATTGGACAAACCATAGATGATCTGCGAGCTGGTGGATATATTCGCCCCCTACACACCATAAGCGCGCAGCGACTTGTTCACTCACCATTGACCATCTTTTTCGCCTTCTGGTGAGGTTACACTTCTGGTCTAGTTGTGTAACCTCACCCTCGTGGGTTACAATCAGGGCATGAGATCACTCAGACGCCATGATCCCCTGCCCCCTTCGCTGACGCGCGCCGTCGACCTGTGGGCCGATGCGACGACCGATGCCGACAGCCCACGCCGCGCCGATCTGCTGCGCGACAAAGTGCAGGCCCTGCTCGGCAGCGGCGACAACGGCAGCGCCGCCGGGTTCTTCGTGTGTGTGCCACGCCCCATCGATCAGGTGCGCCCGGCGGATGTCGCCGAGTGGCGCGCCTATCTGGAACAGATGGGCCTGGCCGGTGCCAGCATCTACGCCCGCCTCAGCCGCCTGTCGAGCTTTTATAAGTGGCTTCAGCAGGACCCCGCCTTCCGCGCGGTGATCCGGCGCAACCCGGTCGATCTGGCGCGGCCCAAGGCTCCCCCACCCTATCAGAGTCCCCGGGCGCAGGCGCTCAGCGACGAAGACGCACGCGCCCTGCTCGCGCATGTGCAGTCAGAGGCGGCAGGCGACAGCCTCAGCGCGGTGCGGGATTACGCCCTGCTGCGCTTTTACTTCGCCACAGGTAAGCGCCGCAGCGAAATTATCGGCCTGCGCTGGCGCGATCTGCGCTTCACAGATGACGCGCTCATCATTCAAACGCAGGAGAAAGGCGGCCTGTATCGCGCTACTGAGATCCGTGACGCCGGGGTGAAATCTGCCCTGCTCCGCTACCTGAAAGCGACGGAACGCTGGGATTTTCAGCGCGATAAACCCCTCATAGACCCTGATGATCCCTTGTGGCTCCGTCATGATAACGCGGCACGCGGTCAGCAGGCGGTGACCTCGCACGGGTTCGTCAAGATGTTCAAGCAGTATGCGCGGGCGGCGGGCCTGGGCGATGTCCACCTGCATCAGACGCGGCACACGGTCGCCCGGCTGGTCGGCGAAGACAGCGGCGATCTGCACAGCGTCCAGACGGTGCTGGGCCACCGTCATCAGGCGACGACCCGCGTGTACCTGGAACGGATCGCCATTAAGCGCGATAATCACAGCCAGAACATCGCCCGCCGCCTGATCGATGACGACGCGGTCGCTGGCGGCGATGAAGAATAGACCCTTTATCTGACCCTCTTCGTGGGAGAAGCCTGCACAATGAACCTCGAACAACGCATCGGCCAGATGCTCATGGCCGGTTTTCATGGTCTGACCGCCCCGGATTACTTTCTCGATTGGCTGCGCGAGGGTCGCATCGGCGGCGTGATCCTGTTTGCGCGCAACGTCGCCGATCCGCAGCAGCTCGCCGATCTGACGGCCAGCCTGCACGCCGCCGCCGCCTCGCCCATCCTCATCGGCATCGACCAGGAAGGCGGCACCGTCGCCCGGATGCGGCAGGGCTTCACGGAAAGCCCGGGCGCGCTGGCGCTGAGTTCAGCGCAGGATGCGGAAGCGCTCACGGAGCAGATGTCGGGCGTACTCGGCGCGGAACTGCGGGCGCTGGGCATCAACTGGGACTACGCCCCGGCGGTGGACATCACCTACAACGCCGGCAATCCGACGGTGGGCACGCGCTCCTACGGCAGCGATCCGGCACGGGTCAGCCGGCTGGCCGCCGCCGCTGTGCGCGGCTTCCAGGGCGCGGGGATCGCAGCCTGTGCGAAGCACTTCCCCGGCCTGGGCAATACCGCTGTCGATACGCATCTGGCGCTGGCGTCGATCTCGCAGCCGCTGGATCACCTGCTCAACAACGATCTGAAGCCGTATGAGGCGGTCATGGCGGCGGATGTCGCCAGCATCATGACGACCCATACCCTGTTCACCGCGCTTGATGCAGAGCACCCGGCGACGCTCTCTAAACCGATCGTGACGGGGCTGCTGCGGGAGCGGCTCGGCTTTGAGGGTGTGGTCACGACCGACTGTATGGAGATGAAGGCCATCGCTGATCATTATGGCGCGGGCGAATCGGCTGTGCTGGCGGCGCTGGCCGGGGTCGATATCATCCTGTTCAGTCACACGCGGACGATGCAGGAAACCGCATACGATGCCCTGCTCGACGCGGCGCGCAGCGGTCGCCTGCCGGAGTCGATCATCGACGCGGCGGTGACGCGCATCACAAAGATGAAGGCGCAGTACGCCATCACCGACGCGCCACAACCGGCGCGCATCCGTGCAGAGGCGCATGTCGCCATTGCCGAGACAGCGGCGCGGGCGGGCGTCACAGTGCTCCGGCAGGATGACGCGCTCTTCCCGCTACGGCTCGACCTGGGGCAGATCGGCCTGATTGAGTTTGCCTCGTACATGGATAGCGAAGTCATGGAGCGCGGCGGCCTGACCGGGTTCGCCAGCACAGTGCAATCGCGCGCGCCCCATATTGAGACCGTCTCGCTGAAATCCATCGATCCCGACCCGGATGCAATGGAACGGGCACGCGTGCTGGCGGCGGAGGCGAACGTACTCGTCCTGGCGACGCGCAACGCCCACCTGATCCCGACGCAGTTGCAGATGGCGCAGGAGTTCATGGCGAGTGCGCAGCGCGTGGTACTGCTGTGCCTGCGCAATCCCTTCGACGCGCAGGCGCTGCCCGGCGCGCAGGTGGTAATCTGCACGCACGGCGACGCCACCCCCTCGCTGGAAGCCGCCGTTGATGCGCTGCAGGGCGTCTTTACGCCGACCGGTCAGCTCAGGGTCCCGGTGGAGATCAACGCTTAGGCCGATAAATGCCGGGTTTCCGGCGGTCAACATTGTGAATGGCCGCCGGTTCACTGTACACTCAGGGGCAAAGTCGCCAGCTTACGGCGGCACAGACACGCCCTGTTATATACACAATCGCGACGTGAAGAGGCCTGATGAGTACCCCGCCAAGTCACACGCATATTGACCGTCTGCCGGCTGGCCTGCGTCAGCGGCTTGATGAGACAATTCACAAGCACATTGCAGCGGGCACCTTCCCCGCGTTGGCACTGGCCGCATATCACCGGGGCGCGCTGATCCTCGATGCGGCCTGGGGCTGGCAGAACCCTGAAAGCGACCAGCCGCTGCTGACCGACCACCTGTTTGATCTGGCCAGCGTGACCAAGTTGTTCACGGCGACGGCGTGCCTGTCACTGCTGAGCACGGGCGCTGCCCAATTGCAGACGCCGCTCGTCAGGGTGCTGCCAGAGTTCGGCGAGATGACGCCCCGCCCCATCGACGGCGGGCAGGACCCGTTCACGAAGGAGCCGCTGCCACCTGACCCCCAATTTGAAGGGCAGCAGGTCAACCTGGAGCAGGTCACACTGTATCATCTGCTGACGCACACCAGCGGTCTGCCACCCTGGCGCAGCGTCTTCGCCGCGACAGAAATCTGCCCTCCCCCACCCGACCAGCCCGACACGCTCACACGGCAGCAGCGCTGGCAGCGCGCACTCAACGCGCTGAAGCAGTACGCTTTCGTCGGGCAGCCCGATGACATCGTGCGTTACAGCGACATCGGCCTGATGCTGCTGGGCGAAGCTGTCAGCCGCTTAAACGGCACACCCGGCGAACTGGCCGCCACCATTCAGGCGCGGGTGACGCTGCCGCTGGGCGTCAATGATGTGCTGTACAACCCGGTCCGTGACCACGGCTTGTCCCGGGAGCATATCGTACCGACTGAGATCGACGCTCACTGGCGAGAACGCCGCGTCTGGGGCGAGGTCCACGACGAGAACGCCTGCGGTGTCGGCGGCGTGGCTGGCCATGCTGGGCTGTTCGCCAGTGCGCAGAGCGTCGCGCACCTGGGCGAAGCCTGGCGCACGCAGCCCGGTCTGTTCGGCATCGATGATGAACTGGCCGAACAGGCCAAGCGCGAACACGCGGAGACGAATGGCAACCGGCGCGGGCTGGGCTTCATAATGAAGGGACGCGAGAACTCGTTCACGGGGCCGCATACTCACCCGGATAGTTACGGGCACACCGGCTTCACGGGGACGTCGCTGTGGATTGATGATGAGGCGCAGATCGTGCTGGCCATGCTGACGAATCGCGTCTATCCCGGGCGCGAGCGCGACGGCATCCAGGAAGCGCGGCGCGACGTACACACGCTCATGTGGGAGGGTCTGACGGCATGAAAGTGGTCGGGCTGATGACCGGGACTTCGGCAGATGGTATTGATGTCGCCCTGTGCGAGATTGCGGGCGCGCCGCCCCGGTTGGCGGTGCAGCTACTGCACGCGCTGACGGTGCCTTTCGACCCGGGCACGCGCACGCGCATTTTGCAGGCCTGCCAGCCCGCCTTCAGCCGCGTGGATCAGTTGTGTGTGCTCAATTTCGACCTGGGCGAACAGCTCGCACAGGCGGCGCTGACCTGTATCAGCGAAGCCGGATTGCAGCCATCGGAAGTCGATCTGATCGGCTCTCATGGGCAGACACTATGGCACCAGGTCGAGCAGGATGGTCAGGTGAGCGCGACGCTGCAGATTGGCGAAGCGACGGTCATCGCGGAGCGCAGCGGCATCACGACGATCAGCAACTTTCGCACGCGGGATGTCGCCGCCAGTGGCCAGGGCGCGCCGATTACTGCCTATGTCGATTGGCTGCTGCTGCGTCATGAGGACCACTGGCGCGCCGTGCAGAACCTGGGCGGCATGGGCCATGTGACCTTCCTGCCGCCGGTCAGCGCGGGCGACAGTACGCCGCTGGCCTTCGACACCGGGCCGGGCAACGCGCTGATTGATGCGGCGGTGTACATCCTGACGCAGGGCGCTCAGACCTATGATGTCTCCGGCGAGATGGCCAGTCAGGGGCAGGTCGATGAGGACTGGCTGGCCGACCTGATGACGCATCCGTATTTTCTGCGGCAGCCACCCAAGACGACCGGGCGTGAGTTGTTCGGCTCGGCGTATGCGGCGGAACTGGTCGCACAGGGGCGGGCGCGCGGGATGGATCAGTATAGCATCATGGCCACGCTGACCGCTCTGACAGCCAGCAGCATCGGCGACGCTTACGCCCGCTACGCACCGCAGCAGCCAGCAGAAGTCATCATTGGCGGCGGCGGGCACCACAACATCGTGCTGATGAACATGCTGCGCGAGAAACTGGAACCCGCAATCGTAAGCGACCACACCGCCTACGGCTTCACCAACGATCATAAAGAGGCGCTGGCCTATGCGGTCCTCGCCCATGAGACATGGCACAACCGGCCCGGCACGCTGCCCGTCTTCACCGGGGCACAGCATGAGGCGGTCCTGGGACAGATCACGCCAGCAGCCAACACCGCCGCCCTGCTGCGTCAGACGTGGGCCGGTAGCTGATTCAGTAAGCTCAACACAGCTTCCCTCGCACAGAGGGGGCTTATGGATCGGCACATTTTCGCCTCTGCTCCCGTCAGAGAAGGAGCCAGAGACGTGATAGATAATCAGAGTCTGTTGACTTCAACCGTCGAAAGTGATGCAACATCATGAACTACTTCATTGGCATTGATGGCGGCGGCAGTCATGTGCGCGTGGTCGTCGTCGATGAAAATCTGCGCTCGCATGGCTATGTCGAGGGCAAGAGCGTTAATCCGAGCAGTGTCGGCCACGAAACCGCCCGCGCACGCATTCAGGAGGCGCTGCAGGGGTTGCTGCGTGCGGCACCTTCCACCCGGGGCCAGATCGTGGGCGTGGGCGTGGGCATCGCCGGGGCCTCCGCCGAGCACAGCGCCGATTGGCTGCGCGAGGTCATCGCGGCGGTGCTGCCGGATGTGCCGGTCATCGCCAGCTCGGATCTGGAGATTGCCCTGATCGGCGCACATGGGCAGCGCTATGGCGCGCTGCTGCTGGCCGGGACGGGCAGCGCCGCCCTGGCCATCAGCCAGGATGGACAATCGGCGCTGGTAGATGGCTGGGGCTATCTGCTCGGGGATGAGGGCAGCGGCTTCTGGCTGGGCCAGCAGGCGCTGAAGGCGATCACGCTGGCCGCAGATGGTCGCGGGCCAGCGACACGCCTGGCGGATGCCATCCTGCCTCACCTCAACCTGAGCCAGCCGCGCGAGCTGATCCGCTGGCTGTATCACGGCGAGCAGGCCGATACAGCGCGGATCGCCGGGCTGGCACCGCTGGTCCTGCAGGTATGCGGCCACGGCGACGACGTCGCCGAGCGCATTGTCGAACAGGGGGCACATAATCTGGTCAAGCTGTGCCGAACAGCGCTGGCGCGCATCAACGCACCTGAAGCGCCAATCGCCTTCGGCGGCGGCCTGCTCACCCGCGACAACGCACTCAGCCGCCGCGTGTGCGAGCTACTCAACCTGCCGGAGATTCCCCGACCGCGATATGACCCGGTACTTGGGGCGGCGCTGCTGGCGAAACTCGAGACAAAAGCCAGCGCGCCTATCGGCGTGACGGAGGCCCGTAATCCACGCAGCGCGGAGATCGACCGGCTGGATACGCTGGCGATGCTGCGCGTCATCAACGCGGAGGACCAGGGCGTGCCGCTGGCCATCGCTGAAGCGCTGCCACAGATCGCCGCAGCCGTCGACGTGATCGCGGCGCGGCTGAGCAGCGGCGGGCGGCTGTTTTACGTTGGCGCGGGGACCAGCGGCAGGCTCGGCGTACTGGATGCCGTCGAATGTGTGCCGACCTTCGGCACGCCGCCGGAACTCGTGCAGGCGCTGATCGCCGGGGGCGACGGGGCCTTCGTGCAGGCGGTCGAAGGCGCGGAGGACGACCACGAGGCCGGGGCCAGCGATCTGACGGCCCGGGGCCTGACTGCGGCGGATGTGGTCGTGGGTATCGCCGCCAGTGGCCGCACGCCCTACGTGCTCGGCGCAGTCGAGGCTGCCCGCAGGATCGGCGCGGCGACAGTCGGCGTCGCCTGTAACGCCCCGGCCCCCCTGCTGGATGCCGTCGACACGCCGATTGGCGTGCCTGTCGGCCCGGAAGTCATCACCGGCAGCACGCGCATGAAAGCCGGGACAGCCCAGAAGCTCGTGCTGAATATGCTGAGCACCGGCGCGATGATCCGGCTAGGTAAGGTTTATGGTAATCTGATGGTGGATGTCAGAGTGACGAACGCCAAGCTGGCTGATCGGGCCAATCGCATCGTGCGCGAAGTCACCGACGCGACCGCTGATCAGGCCGCCGAAGCCCTGAAAATGACGAATAACGACGTGAAACTCAGCATAATCATGTTGAAGCACCGCGTCAGCCTGGACGAAGCAGCGCGGTTGCTGGCCTCGGCAGACGGACGCCTGCGCGACGTCATCGACTGAGATACAAAACACACTGGCCCTGTTTAAAAGATACTGCGACGGTCCGCGGACCGTGAGGAGATTCCCCCATGTACCATATCGACCGTGAAATCGCAGAACAACCGGAAGCGATCCGCCGACTGCTGCACGAAGAGGCCGACAACATCGCGAAGATCGCCGCCGCCATCCAGGCGTTCAACCCAACCTTCATCTGGATCGCCGCACGCGGTACGTCCGACAATGCGGCGCGCTATGCCCAGTATCTGATGAGCATTCAGGCGGGGGTGGCTGTCGGGCTGGCGACGCCTTCCGTGCATACGCTTTATGGTGCACAGCCTGATCTGAGCCGGGCGCTGGTGATCGGTATTTCGCAATCCGGCAAGGCAGCCGATGTGCGTCAGGTGCTGCTGGACGGCCTCAAGCAGGGCGCGCTGACGCTGGCGATCACCAATGACGCCAACTCCCCCATGGCGCAGACGGCCCAGCATCACCTTTATCTGCACGCCGGGGATGAAGTCGCGGTGGCCGCTACCAAGACGTACACGACCCAGCTCGCAGCGATTGCGGCACTGGTCACGGCGTGGACGAACAACACACAGCAGCAGACACAGCTCAGCCACCTGCCCTACCAGCTCAGCGAGACGCTCAAGCTGAGCGAGGCCATCCCAACCTGGGCGGAGCGCTATCGCTATATGGAGCGCATCGCCGTCATCGGGCGTGGCTACAATTACGCCACCGCGTTTGAGATCAGCCTGAAGATCAAAGAGATGTGCCGCATCACTGGCGAGGAGTACAGCGAGGCGGATTTCCGGCATGGGCCTATCGCTGTGGTGGAACGCGGCTTCCCGGTGATCGTCGTCGCGCCGCAGAGTAAACCGCTGCCGCTGCTGATCGACCTGCTGGAATCGCTGCGCCAGCGTCATGCGGAGTGCCTGATCATCAGCAATGCGGAGCAAACCTGGACGTATGCAACCAAGCAGCTCCCCCTGCCCGATGGCCTGCCGGAGTGGCTCAGCCCGATCTGCGCGGTGCTGCCGGGACAGGTCTTCGCCCGGCACCTGGCGGAGCACAAGGGCTATGATGTCGATAAGCCGGAGGGGCTGACGAAGGTCACGGTGACGCAGTAAGCGTCAGGGCCGCGTGAATTTGGATTAGCTGTAACGATCACACACGGAACAGAGACCATGTACGAGGATATGCTGGTCAAGCTGTATGAACTGCCCCCGCTGGAAGCCGTGCTGGCAACACAGGCAGAACAGGGAATCACGGTACGGCGGGCGATCGGCCCGGAACGGGGTGTCGTGGTCGATTGGGTCGAGGCGCACTTCGGCCTGACGTGGCGCAGCGAGTGCGAAGTCGCCTTCGGGCACCAGCCTATCGGCTGTTTCGTCGCCATCAGCGAGCGGCAGATGCTGGGCTTCGCCTGCGTCGATGCGACAGCGCGCGGTTTCTTCGGGCCGACCGGTGTCGATGAGAACCAGCGCGGGCGCGGCATCGGTAAAGCACTGCTGCTGATCGCCCTGCACGACCTGCGTCAGCAGGGATACGGTTATGGCATCATCGGTGGCGCTGGCCCCCAGGATTTTTATGCACGGGCCGTCGGCGCGACGGTGATCCCTGGCTCAAACCCGGGCGTGTATCAGGGCATGCTGCGCCCGAAAAAGGCCGTCGAAGAAGATTAAGTATTGATGAAACATAAATTACCTTAAGGGTACAGCGCCTCTTATTAATCTATAATGGCCCTAGATGCACAACAGGGACAATAGAGAAAAGCGGTGCAACATGGCCACGACAATCGAGCCAGGAAATGTGCGCCCGGAAGCGCCGTCACCACAGGCGGGACAAGGCGCACAACCGAACCCCAACAGTCAGAATGGTGTCTTCGTGAACCAGTCGCTGCTGACGCAGGTCTTCAGCAGGCCCGGCTGGCGCGAGGACGACACACGCGAAATGCCGAAGGTCGTACTCCCACCTGAAGAAGCTCAGACTTCTTAGCCCCTCAGACCTTCGCCAATGAAGCAGATCAACAAATCAGCACATATAGCGTGCTGACGTGTTGATCTGTTTTGATTTGGCTGGTTGTACGGCCTGACGAAACAACCTCATCGCTCTAACCTGCCCGCTGGCGGCATCTATCCGTTATGATGATGGATGGGTTTTTCTGTGATGAGCCGGGGGCAGTACTGCATCTGCTGCTGAGCCTCGCCTGACCCGAGGCCAACGCAAAAGGGCGCGATTTGTACCGCGCCCCTGTTTGCAGAATGAGCCGCCTGTTCAGCGCACTTTTACCAGCGCGTTGCTGAGGGCAATTTCATCACGCTCCTTGACGCGCACCTGCAGGATCACGCCGTCGTCGGTCGTCCACATCTCAGTGATGAGCGTCTCACCCGGGAAGACGTGTCGACTGAAGCGCACCTGAATGCTGATGAAGCGCGACGGGTCGTTATCACAGTAGTGCTTAAGCACCGCCCGTGCGGCGAAGCCATACGTCGCCAGCCCATGCAGGATGGGCCGGTCGAAGCCGCCAACCGCCGCCATCGATGGATCGGCGTGCAGCGGGTTGATATCGCCGGAGAGGCGATAGATCAGCGCCTGGCTCTCCAGCGTCTTCTCTTCGTAGATAATATCTGCCGGGCGCTCCGGTGGCAGGTTGACCTTGCTCGATGGGCCGCGATCGCCGCCGAAGCCACCCAACCCACGAATGAACATGGCCGACTGCGTCACGGCGACCGTCTGGCCGCTCTCGTCTTTGCAGTCCACATCGGTGACGATGACCATGCCGCTGCCCTTGTCATAGATGGCGCTGATAGTCGGCGTGCAGGTGATCGCGCCTTCAACCGGCAGCGGCTGACGAATCTCGCAGCTTTGCTCGCCGTGGACGAGCATCATCGGGTTGAACCTGATCCCCTGGATATCGCCTTTGACGATGTCCTCGATCAGCGCGCCGGAGTAGATCGTCGGCATGGAGGGCAGCGCGGCGAAATCCGGGCTGAGTTCGTAGACGAAGCGTAGTTCATCCGGGTCGAGCCAGTTGGCTGGCGCGCCGACACCAAGCGCATAGAGGACCGTATCACGTTTGGTGAAGTTATAGACGATCGGTGGCTGCTGCGACCCGATCGCCGCATTGACCACATCCAGCGTTACAGACATAAGGAGCGGGCCTTTCAGATTCTGGTAAGAACAAAAATCTATGCATAAGGCCGGGCGACCCCGGCCAGCTTCATCGTATATGATCTAGTTGGTCGTCGGCTGCGGCTGCTGTGCCGCGCTGCTCAAACCGCCCAGGCGGCGTCCGATCCACGTCAGGATGATACTGAACACGTACAGCATCATCAGCGGCCCCATGACCAGCGCCATGTTCACCGGGTCGATGGTGGGCGTAATCAGCGCCGCCATGACTGCCGATCCGATTATGGCGATGCGCCAGTTACGGATCAGCGCACCAGCCGTCACGAAGCCCAGCAGCGACAGCACGAAAAAGATCAGCGGCGTCTGGAAGGCGACACCCATCCAGAAGACGAGTGCCGTCACGAAGCTCAGATACAGGTCGCCCGTCCACTCCGGGCGGAAGATGTTCGCCTGGAACTCTTCGAGGAAGCCCAGCGCGGGCGGCATCAGGATGAACCAGGCGAAGGCCGTGCCGACGATGAAGAGCAGCGTAATGGCCGGTATCGACAGCAGTACGAAGCGTTTTTCGCGGCGCGTCAGCGCGGGCAGCACGAACATCATGATCTGATGCGTGATGAGCGGCAGCGTCAGCATGGCCCCGATCATGAGCGAGACGCGGAAGTAGACGACGATGCCGCCGGTCGGCCCGAGTGTGACCAGCTCACACTCCTCGACCTGATCAACGAGGCTGCAATACGGCCCTTGCAGAATTTCCAGCGCGGGGCCAGCCAGCAAAAAGCCGATAGTCGTCCCCACAACCAGGCCGAAGAAAGCGCGCGTCAGACGGATGCGCAGCTCGTTGAGGTGCGCGAAGAACGTCATGCGCTTCTGTTCTTCTTCGGTGAGGGTCCTGTCTAATGGCGGTGACGCGGGCGCGGTCGGCTTGGGCCGACGTCGAAACGGCAGGCGTGGCATCAGTCCTCCCGATCTTCAGACGGCTTTTGTGCCCATGTACCAAAAGCTGATGGGGTCTGCGGCGGCTTCTGCTGCGCATCTGCCCCACCCCACGTGCCGAACTCAGCCGCGGCCCCGTTAGCGGCGGTTTCACTCGCAGTGCCCGCCTCGGATCCGTTCGCTGGGGCACCCTTTGCCGCTGCGCCGTCGGCGGGGCTGGCGTCTGTCAGGCTGGCAGGCGTGCGACTATGCGCCGCCGGGACCGCCGTCGGCTCTCGCTGTGGATTGGATTTTATGTGTTTATCGAGTGTGGAATCAAGACGCGCAGCAGCACGGGTCTTCTTGATCTCGTCGTCGATCTCCTGCTTGATCTTCTGCGCAGGGTCTTCGATCGGCTCGACCAGCGGCTTCATGACCTGCTGTGCCCAGGTATTCAGATTCTGGCGTGTGGGCGGTTCTTTGGGGATCTGTACGTCCAGGCCGGCTTCGTTGATCTCCGACTGGACGATATCGACGGTTTGCTCCCACCAGCGGCGGAGCTGCCCTGTCCAGCGTCCCAGGACGATCGCCCAGCGCGCCATGCGCTGCGGACCGGCCACGATCAGCATGATGAGGACGATGACGACCAGTTCGGCACCGCCAATGCCGAATATATTCACGGAGAAGGCTCCTTCGGAATGGCGTTTGCTGCTGATTATACACCAGCCACCCCCAGACCGGAACCGGTGGCGTACCAATCTGTACGCCGTTTGTCATGCGTGACTGACTATACGAATTCTTAGATAATCATAAGTATTTGAACCCGTGTTTATTTTTCTGCGTAGTAAGACATAGGCCGCGTCGCCGCTTCGACGTGGCCGAACGCGAACAACGTTTTGCGAGAACACGGCGTCGACGACCGCCGTGTTCGCCTTTTTTGGGGATATTGCGCTTAATTGTGTACTGGCCTGGCGGCTACAGCACCAGCTCAGCCAGGGTGCGAACGGTGTTGAGGTCCTGCGTCTGCACGTTGAGCGTAGTCACGTCGCTGTCACGCCAGATCGCCAGCCGCTCCGCGATGCGGGCTTTTGGGCCAACCAGCGCGACGGCGTCCACCAGCGCGTCGGGCACGGCCGCCACCGCGTCGAATTTGCTGCCACTCAGGTAAAGGTCCTGTATCCGGGTTGCGGCTGCTTCAAAGCCATAGCGCACCGCCAGATCATTGTAGAAGTTTTTGTCCTTCGCCCCCATGCCGCCGATATAGAGGGCCAGCATCGGCTTGACGGCGTTGTAGGCCATCTCCAGATCATCTTCCAGCACGACCATCACCGAGGGCGCGATGTCGAAGTGCTCGATGGTTTTACCCGCTTTCGTCAAACCGGCCTCGACCTGTTCCTGGAAATAATCCGGGTAGCGCTCCGGGGAGAAGAAGATCGGCAACCAGCCGTCCGCGATTTCAGCAGTCAGTTCGACGTTCTTCGGGCCGATGCTCGCCAGATAGATTGGCAAATCAGCGCGCCCATGCAGGATGCTCTTAAGCGGCTTGCCCAGGCCGGTGGCGTCTTCGCCCTGGTACGGCACCTGATAATGCGCGCCGTTGTGCTCAAGGGGGGCTTCGCGGGAGAAGATCGCCCGCAGAATCTCGACGTACTCGCGGGTCTTGCCCAGCGGCTTACCATACGGCTGACCATGCCAGCCTTCAACGACCTGCGGCCCACTCAGGCCCAGGCCCAGCCGCATCCGCCCGCCGGAGAGCTGATCAAGCGTCATGGCGGTCATGGCGGTCATGGCCGGGGTACGGGCGGGCATCTGCATGATGGCCGTGCCCAGGTGAATCTTCTCAGTCAGCGCGCCAATCCAGGCGAGCGGCGTCACGGCATCACTGCCGTAGGCTTCTGAGGTCCAGATGACATCATAGCCGAGGCGATCCGCCTCTTTGACGAGTTCCATATCCAGGTGCATCCGCGCCCCGGAATACCCGATCATCAAGCCCAAACGCATCAAAAAATCTCCTTGAAGAAAAGTCACTACAGAATCAAAGCACTCGCTTGTCAGTCTCAGTTAAGCATGCCCGAAGTCGCCGCACCCGCGCATGAGAGCCAGCCAATAACCCCATTAGGGCCAGTGACTTTAGCCGCGCTGCTGACGCAGGGCGCGGATCTTCGCCAGGTACTCCGGTTCAGGGATGCCAGCGGCGCGGCAGGCAGCAGCATCAACAGCCAGCAGATCATCCCCCCAGATGACCTTGCCCACAGGCTTTGCCACATTCCGGACGCGGTCGGGCCGCCAGTCCGGGCTGTTGTAGAACGCCGTCAGATCGACAACGGCACCGTCAAAGTAGTGGCCGATGCTGAAGTAAATATCCTGCAACACCTGGGGCACGCCGGGTCGATGGAGCTGCCCGCGCGCGTGCGGGCTGCGCCCGTGATACTTTTCGCGGGGGAACAGCCCGTACAGGTTCTTCAGTGAGGCACTGACGAGCGACCTGCCGTTGAGCTGAGTCATCTTCAATGGCGCGATGCTGATCTTGCAATCGAATTCGTCAATATAGGTTGGCGCGGTCATGTGGTCGTACTTGACCGGCTCCGGCGACAGGTTGGGATAGTCCTTCATCAGCAGTTCTTCGGCATCAGCGAGGCGCGTCTCATCGTCCAGCAGTTCGGCCAGACCATGATAGGCATACAGGTCATGGGCGCTGCCGGGGCTGGTACTGCCCTCCACGATGAGGATGCGGCCCTTTGGGCTGGCGCGGCGCAGGCCACGCAGCACGGCAGATAACACCGGCAGGCTGACCGTCGCCGGATTCGGAGCGCGATAGCCGAAGTTAGGTTTTACGAGGATGCGCGCAGCATTGAATGCGGCCTCAGGTGGCGTGTAGACGAAGCTGCTGCTGCTGGCCGTCTTGATGGCCGCCCTATCCGCCAGTTTGCCCACGATGTCACTCCTGATGCTGCGTCACAATAGGGGCAGTATGGTAGCTGATCAGGCCGAATCCTTGAAGAGCGTCGACAGCGCCAGCTTGAAACCAGGCAGAACCGCGCCGCATTCAAGCGTATCGCGGGCTGTCAGGCGGCGGACGCACATTTCATCATCGTCAGCCAGCGTGCCGACTTCAACAAACTGCTTGCTCATCGGGGCAAATGTTCCACACCTGCCCTGCCCCCGCACGCAGATAAGCCCACGTCTTGCCGCTGACGCTGGCCGGCGTCTCGCCTGGCGAGATAACAACGGCCAGATCAGGGGGGCCGTCGATATGCTTCGGCAGCGTCAGGAAGCGCTTCGCGGATACATAGATATAGCCGGCACGCTATAGCATATGGCGCTTGTCGCGCCGCCAGCCCGTCCCTACAATCGGCAACCGTGAATCACCCGCCTGGATGGTCCCGGGGGACTTCGTCCCGCGAGAACACCACAGTAAGGAATCGCACGTTATGACCCGCAGTTACGATCAACGCATCGCCAGCGCCCTACAGCTCCGTCCGACACAGGTCGCCGCAGCCATCCGGCTGATTGATGAAGGCAATACCATCCCCTTCATCGCCCGTTATCGCAAAGAGATGACGCTCAACCTGGATGAACTGCAAATCCGGCAGATCAGCGAGCAGGTCAGCAAGCTGCGCACGCTCGATGACCGCCGCGATACCATCCTCACGAGCATCGAAGAACAGGATAAGCTGACGCCCGAACTGCGCCAGCAGATCGAAGCCGCCGATACGCTCACCAGCCTGGAAGATCTCTACCTGCCCTACCGACCCAAACGCAGGACGCGCGCTTCCATGGCGCGAGAGCGCGGCCTGCAGCCGCTGGCCGATCTGATCCTGCGGCAACCGCGTGATCGTCAAACGCCGGAGCAGGCCGCACAGGCGTTCCTGAGCGATGAGGTGCCGGATATCAGCGCGGCGCTGGCCGGTGCCCGCGACATCGTGGCGGAGACGATCAGCGACGATGCCGACGTGCGGCAGACCGTGCGCGACAAGGCATTTAGCTGGGGCAGCCTGATCAGCACGCGCATCAACGGCAGCGACGACCCGAAAGGCACTTACGAGACTTACTACGATTTCAATCAGCGTGTGGACCGCGTGCGGCCGTATCAGACGCTGGCGATCAACCGGGGCGAAACGGAAAAAGTGCTGCGCGTCAGCGTGGATGTGCCGGAGCGCGACTGGCGCGAGTCCATCGAGCGCCGCTACCGCGCCGACCGGCATTCCGCTTTCGCGGACCAGTTGACGGAGGCCAGCGAAGACGCCGCCCGACGACTGCTGCTGCCCGCCATCGAGCGTGATGTACGTCGCCAGTTGACAGAAGAAGCCGAAGCGCACGCCATCCAGGTCTTCGCGGATAATCTGCGCAATCTGCTGACACAGCCGCCCCTGCGCGAACAGGTCGTCATGGGCATTGATCCGGCTTATCGTACTGGCTGCAAAGTAGCCGTCATCGACGCCAGCGGCAAGACGCTGGATACGGCGACGATTTATCCGCACGCACCACAGCATCGCAGCGATGAGGCCCTCGCCAGCCTGAACCAGCTCATCGCGCGGCATGGTGTCAGCGTGATTGCTATCGGCAATGGCACCGCCAGCCGCGAGACAGAACAGCTCGTCGCCAATCTGACGCGCAGCCTCAGCGGTGTGCAGTACGCCATCGTCAACGAGGCCGGGGCCAGCGTCTACAGCGCCAGCGACCTCGCCCGCGCCGAACTGCCGGAGCTGGATGTCGCGCTGCGCGGTGCGGTCAGCATCGCTCGGCGCATGCAGGACCCCCTCGCCGAGCTGGTCAAGATCGACCCGAAGAGCATCGGCGTCGGCCTGTACCAGCACGACGTCAACCAGAAAGCGCTCTCTGACGCGCTTGACGCCGTCGTCGAGTCGGTCGTCAACCAGGTCGGCGTGGACGTCAACACGGCATCATCGGCGCTGTTGCAGTACGTCGCCGGGATCGGCCCTAAACTGGCCGAGACGATGGTCGCCCACCGCGATCAGCAAGGGCCGTTCGAGACGCGGCAGGCACTCCGGAAGGTGCGCGGCCTGGGCGAAAAAGCCTTCGAGCAGGCCGCCGGGTTCCTGCGCGTGCGTTCCGGCAGCAACCCGCTCGACGCCAGCGCGATCCACCCGGAGAGCTACACCATCGCGGAGCGCGTGCTCAAAGCAGCGGCGGTCACGGCCAATACGCCGCCGGAGCAGCGCGAGCCGGCGCTGACAGCGCTTCAGCAGCGGCAGCCGCTGGCGACACTGGCGGAGTCGTTCGGCACCGGGCCGCTGACCCTGGCGGATATCTTCGAGCAGCTTGTGCGCCCAGGCCGCGACCCCCGCGAGGACGTGGCCCCGCCCCTGCTGCGCAGCGACGTGCTCAGCATGGATGACCTGCAGCCGGGCATGGTCCTCAACGGCACCATTCGCAACGTTGTCGATTTCGGCGCGTTCATCGATATTGGCGTCAAGCAGGATGGGCTGCTGCACATCAGCAAGTTCCCACGCGGGGTACAGCTCAGCGCCGGTGACGTGGTCGCTGTGGTCATCCTCAGCGTGGATAAGGAGCGCGGTCGCATCGGCCTGGGCTGGGGGGATTAGAATTGGTCGAGGCAGCCCTGATCATGGGACGAAATGCAGATCAGGGCCAATACATCAGGGGCAATACGATGCAGGGCAGGAATGTATCCGGCCCCTGCTGTACGACTGATCGTTGCAATTGCGTTTTACAGCGCACCGGTTCAACCTCATCCCCAACGACGGAAAGCAGAGGATTCTTCCTCTGTCGGTCTTTCGTCGTTACTTTCCTGACCATCGCTTAACCGTTTCTTTACACAGACGCGGTATCGTCTGCGCTTGACTGAACAAACGAGGAGACACAGGCTGTGAAACGGTTCGCACTGATTGTGCTGCTGCTGGCCGTCCTGGTGACGCCGCTGGCTGCACAGGACACCATTGAGATTGAATTTGTCCACATCTTCGGCAGCGAAGGCGACACGCGCGCGGACGTCATCCGCGAAATCGCGGACGACTTTGAGGCGCTGCCGGGCAACGAGAACATCGACATCGTCATTCGCTCCACCAGCACTGATTACACCGAAGTCTTCAACGCGGCGCTGCTGGCCGCCGATCAGGGCAACGCGCCGCACATCGTCCAGGTGGAAGAGGGCCTGACGCAGCTCGCCGCTGACAGCGGCTTCTTCCTGCCGATTGGCGAACTCGCCAGCGAAGAACAGCTCGCCAGCGTCGAGGGCATCCTGCCAGTGGTGGCGAATTACTACCGCGTCGGCGATACGCTGTGGAGCATGCCGTGGAACAGCTCGAACCCGGTACTGTACTACAACAAGACCATCACCGACGTGCTGCAGATCGAAATCAGCCCGACCGACCCGATGACCTTCAGCGAGTTCAAGGCGGTCTGCGATCAGATTCAGTCTGTCGAGATGCTGATCCAGGCCGTCAACGCAGGCTATACGCACTGCGCCAACTGGCCGATGGTCTCCTGGTTCCCTGAACAGTGGATGGCGATGCAGAATGCCGTCGTCGCCAACAATGAAAATGGCCGCGATGGTCGTGCGACGGAGATGTTCTACACCTCGCCGGAAATGCAGCAGATCGTCGAATGGTGGGCGGAGATGACCGCCGACGGTCACTTCACCTACACCGGCGCTCAGGGCGATTACAACGGCGAAGGCGCGCTCTTCGGCACGGGTGCGACGACCTTCCACATCAACAGTACGGCGGGCATTACCCTGTTTGTGGCCGGGTTCGCCGGCGCAGGCGCGGAACTCGGCATTGCGCCGCTGCCCGTCCCCGACGAAGAGGCCGATAACGGCGTGACGATGGGCGGCGCGTCGCTGTGGGTGACCGCCGGCCACTCTGACGAAGAAACTCAGGTCGCCGTCGATTTCATCTTCTACCTGACCAACGCCGAGAACGACCAGCGCTGGCATCAGGGCAGCGGTTACTTCCCCGTGCGCGAAGCCTCCATCGAAGCGCTGACGGAAGGCGGCCTGTGGGCTACGCCGGATGGTCTCCCCTACCTGGAAGATGGCAGCGTGGCGACCGTGCCTGAAGAAGTGCCGGTTGAACTGGTCTGGCTGCAAAGCCTGGCGCAGGGGCAGCTCGCGCTCGGCGTGGACGGCCCGCCCGCCGATGACGCGCAGCCTGTGAGCTGGTTCGGCACCTTCCCGTTCTTCCGCATTGCGGTTGATCAACTCGCTAACAGCAATAACAACGTTGCCACCCAGGGCGCGATAATCGGCCCCAGCACAGAGGTGCGTACCGCCCTGACGGACGCTATCCAGTCGGTGGTGAACTCCATCCTGAACGAAGACGCCAGCCCGGTCAGCGTGACCGACGCGCTGGAAGCCGCCAAGACACGCGCCGACGCCGCCCTCGCCGCCTATAATGCGGTCATCGGCGAGTAAGCTTCGATCATAAACTGTGCCGGGGATGCCGTAGCATTCCCGGCATGACCACAACGTAACACGACCACACAATAACGGACGCCCTATGTATGAACGAAAACAGTAATCCTCGCCTGGAACGATGGCTGGCGCGCATCGTCGGTGTGTTCGTGCTGCTCTTCATGACGTACTTCATCGCGTCGGAGTGGCCGGGGCTGGTGCGCTTCTTCGGATGGCTGGGGCGTGGTGTGGCCGATTTACCGGCAGCGGTCGGCAATGCTGTCGCCTACTACCAGGCACCGCCGCCGGGCGTGGCGGAGTCGCTGCTGGTGGGTGCCATCGGCGGCGCGCTGCTGACGAGCCTGATCGGGCTGCGGGCCGCGGGCCTGCTGCTGATCCCGGCACCCTCAAACCTGGCCCTGCTGACCGCCCTGGCCGTCATCTTTGCGGGGATCGTGTTCAGCCTGGGCATTCTGGCGACCGTCGCGGCGACGATCGCCGCATTGCTGATCGTCATGGCCCTGACGCAGCTCGAATTCCGCAACGCCTTCAGCGGTGCGCAGTTCGGGCGAATCTTCAGTAGGCGCGGAGCACGGCTGCTGGCGCTGAGCATCGCGCTGGGGGGTGGCCTGGGCGCGCTGGGGGCGCAATTGCTCGTCCTGCCGATGCAACACTGCACCTACGCTCCTGATCTGGAGCAGCCCGCGCAGTATGAACTCGGCCTGCTGGTGACGCTGTTCGGCAGCGTGGTCGTGCTGGTGCCCGTCTGGGGCTGGCTGCTGCGCAAACAACGCCGCGCCGATGTCGGGACGTCGGGTTACTTCCGGCAGATCTGGTGGCCGTATATCTTCCTCGGCCCCATGCTGCTGAACCTGCTGCTGTTCCTGTACTACCCGAGCATACAGACGCTGACGCTGTCGCTGCGATCGCGGGTGTTCCCGCTGCCGCAGGAGCGCTTCGTCTGCATGCAGAACTACATCACGCTGGCCAACGACATCATTTACCAGAACAGCTTCCTGACGACGTTCGGCATTACGGTGCTGGTCGTGCTGCTGGCGCTGGCGATCTCCCTGGGTATCGCGCTGCTGGCCTCGCAGAAGATCCGCTATGCTGCGGTGTATCGCACGCTGCTGATCTGGCCATTCGCCCTGTCGCCAGTGGTGGCCGGGATCATCTTTCTGTCCATGTTCCGTGAGGGCGAAACAGGTCTCATCAATGCGCTGCTGAGCAACTTCGGCATCGCGCCGATCAACTGGCTGCGGACGCCGCAGGGCGCGCACGCGACGATTATCATCGCGTCGGTGTGGAATATTCTGGGCTTCAACATCCTGTTTTATGTGGCCGGCCTGCAGAATATCCCCAAAGACCTGATCGAAGCGGCCCAGATCGACGGGGCGAACATGCTACAGCGCTTCGTGCGGATCACATTCCCGCTGCTGGCCCCGTTTACGTTCTTCCTGCTGGTGACGAACGTGACCTACTCGTTCTACGGGATATACGGCGCGGTCGATACGCTGACGCAGGGCGGGCCGCCACTCGGCCCGGCGGGAGCACAGGGCGGCGCAACGGACGTCCTGATCTACAAACTGTACGAAGACGCCTTCAACCCCGGCTCACCGGCGGGGCTGGCCGCCGCACAGGCTGTGATTCTGTTCGTTCTGGTCGCTGGCATTACGATCGTGCAGTTCCGCGCCCTTGAAAGCCGCATCACCTACGCGGAATAGCCCCGGAGGATACGTCATGACGCTCGCAAAGCCGCACAGCAAAACACGCTGGGGCACCCATATCGCGCTGTGGATCGTGTGTTTCATCATGCTGATCCCGGCGCTGTACGCCCTGCAGAACGCCACCCTGACCGTTGAGGAAGCGGCCTTCCCGCCGCCGCGACTGTTCCCACCGGGTGCCGACCTGATCCCGAATATGCGTGTGCTCTTCGAAGAGCTGGGGTTCGGTCAGCTTATCGTCAATACGATGGTCGTTTCGCTGGTGGTGGTCATCGGCAAGACGATACTGGCGCTGCTGGCCGGGCTGGCCTTCGTGTATTTTCGCTTCCCTGGGCGGACGTTCCTGTTCTTCTTCATCCTGCTGACGCTGCTGATGCCGACTGAAATCATCCTGCTGCCGCTGTTCCGCATGATGGGCGGTAACGAACTCGGCTGGGGCGAGGCCTTCCCCCGGCTGGCGCTGACGGTGCCCTTCCTGGCGACAGCGACCGGGGCATTTCTGTTCCGGCAGCACTTCAACAATATCCCGCGCGAACTGGCCGAAGCCGCCCAGATCGACGGCGCGACCCCGATTCGCTTTCTGTTCGCCGTGCTGGTGCCGATGTCCTGGAATGTGATCGTGGCGCACTCACTGATTCAGTTCATCGCGAGCTGGAACAGCTATCTGTGGCCGGTCCTGATCGTGCAGAACGTGGAGGATCAGATCATCCAGGTAGGCGTGCGCAATGCGCTGAGCTACAACTTCATCGCGGATTTCGGCGTGCTGATGAGCGCTGGCCTGATCGCCTCGCTGCCGCCGCTGCTGCTGTTCATCGTGATGCAGCGACAGTTTATGTCGGGCTTCGCCATCACCAGGGACAAATAACCCGATAATGCCCCTGTTTATGCCGTTAGTTAGCTGTTATGCCTGACCGTTTTCCGGCCCGGAATAACGATTTTGGAATATTCGGGTTTGAACGCGGTATAATCGGCCAGCTTGCTGAAGGCAGCGCATCATCATCAAACAGGGGAACAAGCTATGTTCATGGGTGAACTCAGCGGCCGCGTGCTCAAAACCTATGAGATCGCTGAACGCGTTGGTCTGGGCGGGTTCGGCAGCGTCTACCGCGCCGTACAGTCCAACATCGCACGCGAAGTCGCCGTGAAGGTGATCCTGCCGGAGCACGCCGATCACCCCGATTTCATCCGCCGCTTTGAAACTGAAGCCCAACTGGTCGCCCGGCTGGAGCACCCGCATATCGTGCCGCTGTATGACTACTGGCGCGAGCCGGGCGGCGCGTATCTGGTCATGCGCTATCTGCGCGGCGGCAGCCTGCGCGACGACCTGGACGAGAACCCGGCGTGGGACCTGGTGCGCGTCGTGCGGCTCGTCAACCAGATCGCCAGCGCGCTGACCTTCGCCCATCGCAGCGGCGTCATACACCGCGACCTCAAGAGCGATAACATTCTGCTCGACAACGAAGGCAACGCCTACCTGACCGATTTCGGCATCGCCAAGGACCTGGGCCACAACGCGCAGATCACCAAAGATGCGCTTCTGGGCACCCCGGCATATCTGGCACCGGAGCAGATCCGGGGCGAAGTCGCCACACCGCAGAGCGACATCTACGCCCTGGGCATCCTGACATTCGAAGCGCTGACGGCAAGTAAGCCGTTTATCGATGCGACGCCGGCGACGGTGCTTTTCAAACAGCTCAACGACCCACTGCCGAACGTCTGCAAGCTGCGGCCAGAGATCCCGGCTGCCGTCAACGAGGTGTTGCAGCGCGCAACCTCTAAAGATGCCAGCCAGCGTTACGAGAGCGCGCTGGCATTCGCCCGCGCTTTACAGTTCGCCGCGCAACTGTCGACGGATACCCCCCTGCCCGATTCGACAGTCATACAGGGCACAACCACGCTAGAAGCGGAACTGATGGCGCACTCTAACCCCTATAAGGGCCTGCGCGCCTTCCAGCAATCTGATGCGGAGGACTTCTTCGGGCGGGAGGCGCTGGTAGCGCACCTGCTGGCGCGGCTCGATCCTGAGCTGGCGTATCACAGTTTTCTGGCGGTGGTCGGGCCGAGCGGCAGCGGCAAGTCGAGCGTGGTCAAAGCGGGGCTGCTGCCTGCGATCCGCAGCGGCCATCTGGGCGACGAGAACGACTGGTATATCGCCGAGATGGTCCCCGGCACACACCCGATGGAAGAAGTCGAAGCGGCGCTGCTAGCGGTCGCGTCGTCGTCGCTGCCGGGGCTGCTGCAGCAGCTCAAGGAAGATGAACGCGGGCTGGTGCGGGCCGTCAAGCGCCTGCTGCCAACACAGGAAGGCCGTGTCCTGCTGTTCATCGATCAGTTCGAGGAAGTCTTCACCCTGGTTGATAGTGAACAGGAGCGCAAGCACTTCCTGAACAGTCTGTTGGCCGCCGTCAGCGACGCACGCAGCCGCCTGACGGTCGTCATTACGCTGCGCGCCGATTTCTATGACCGGCCGCTGAATTATGGACCGTTCGGCGAGTTGATTCGCCAGCGGACAGAGCTGGTGCTGCCACTCAACGAAGATGAACTTGAAGCGGCCATCAGCGGGCCAGCGAAGCGCGTCGGCGTAGTGCTGGAAAGCGGTCTGGTGAGCGCCATCGTCAACGACGTGGACCAGCAGCCGGGGGCGCTTCCCCTGCTTCAGTATGCGCTGACGGAACTTTTCGAGCGGCGCGAAGGCCGCGCCATGACGCTCGCCGCTTATGAGGACATCGGCGGCACCGCCGGGGCGCTGGCCCGCCGCGCTGAAGAAGTCTACGAGAGCCTGAAGCCTGAGGAACAGGCCCTCGCACGGCAGGTCTTTTTGCGGCTGGTGACGCTCGGTGACGGCACCGAGGACACGCGCCGCCGCGTCCTGCAGGCGGAGTTGCTCTCGCTGCGACCGGAAGGCCCCCAGCGTGAGATGATCAGCAACATATTGGAGCGTTACGGCAAGTATCGCCTGCTGACCTTCGACCGCGACCTGCACACGCGCAGCTCCACCATTGAAGTCGCCCATGAAGCGCTCATCCGTCAGTGGGAGCGGCTGCGCGGCTGGCTGGACGACAACCGCGAGGCGCTGCGTCTGCATCGGCGGCTTTCGGCCAGTAGCCATGATTGGCTGAACAGCGGTAAGGACGCCAGCTTTCTGGCAAGCGGCGTGCGACTGCAGCAGCTCGAAGAACTGGCCGCTGAGGGCGCAATCGACCTGAACGCCAGCGAGCGCGATTTCGTGCAGGCCAGCATCGCCCACCGCGACGCGCAGCAGGCTGCTGAGCGCGCCCGTCAGGAGCGCGAAGCCCGGCTCGAGCGGCAGTCGCGCAACCGACTGCGCCTGCTGGCCGGGGCCATGTCGATTGCGGCGCTCGTCGGGGCGATCCTGGCAGCGATCGCGATTAATGAGAGCCAGCGCGCTGTCGCAGCACAGCGCATCGCGGAGGACAACGCCGCCACCGCGAGCGGTCTGGCGCTGGCGGCCAATGCGCGCAACGCGCTCTCCGGCAATGATCCGCAACTGGCGCTGGCGCTGGCCATCGCCGCAGAGGAAAAGGCGGGGGACAGCCCTGAAGTCCTGCGCGTGCTGGCCAACACCACCTTTGCCGAAGGCCCACGCTACCGGCTCAACGGTCATGAGGGCAGCGTGCTGAACGTCGCCTTCAGCGCAGATGGGCAGTATGGCGTCTCCGGCGCGCTGGATGGCAGCATCGCCATCTGGGACCTGCGCAGCGGTAAATCCATCCGACGCATCACGACGAATGAGGGCCTGTACCCGCTGGATGTGGCTTTTCATCCGCAGGATAACCGGGTCGCTGCTGCGCTCAATGATGGCAGTGTGCGCCTGTATGACTTCGAAACTGGCGCTGAACTGGCCGTATGGCAATCCGGCGCGCTGGAAAATTACAGCCTGGCCTTCAGCCCGGATGGCAGCAGCCTGATCGTGGGCGGCGCGGATCACATCGTGCGGCGCTGGGACGTGGCCATCGGTGAGCTTGTGCAGACGTACGAAGGACATACCGGGGTCATCCTGCGTGTCGCCTACACCCACGATGGGACGCGCTTCGTCAGCGCGACGGGTGATGAGACCATGGCCGATACCGGCGCTGACGCGCAGGATCGCAGTCTGCGCGTGTGGGATGTCGAAACCGGCGACACCCTACACGTCATCGAGCCACGCTCCGGCTTTGTGCGGGCGCTGGCGATCAGCCCGGACGACCGGCTGATTGCGGCTGGCGTCTGGGACAGCGCTGACAGCGGCACGGCCCGCCTGTATGATCTCGAAACGGGCGAGGAAATCCGGCGTTTCTTCGCGCATTCCACCTCACAGACGGATTTCGCCTTCAGCCCGGATGGTCGCCTGCTGGCGACGACCGCCTGGGATCGCACGCTTAAACTGTGGGATTTGCAGCGCGGCGTCGAGCTGCTGAGCTTCACCGGCTTTGAGGACCGGCTGCTGTCGATCGACTTCAGCCCGACGGGCGGCGAACTGCTGATTGGCATGGGTAATTACGGCGATAACGAAGTCGTGCCGGAGCGAGAACGCGCCATCGACACGTCCGTGTGGGTGTGGGATATCCTGCGCGGCGATCAGGTGTACGCCTATCAGGAACACGGCGAATGGCTGTGGGCCGTCGCCCTGGACCCGACCGACACGCTGGCCGCCGTCGCCGGGGGACCGCTGCGCCTGCCCTCCCCTGCGGCAGATGGCAGCCTGCCCCGGATCGACACGAGCATCCGCGTGTGGGATGTCAGCAGCGGCGAGACAGTCAACGTACTCGCAGCGCACACCAACACCGTCGATTCACTGGCCTTCCACCCGGACGGGCGGCTGCTCTCTGCCGGCTGGGATGGGTTGATCGCGCTGTGGGACGTCACCAGCGGCGAGATCGTCCGGCGCTATGAAGCACATGAAGGCCGGGTATTCGACGTGAACTTCAGCGCCGATGGCAGCCGCTTCCTGAGCGCGGGTGGCGATGGCAACCCGGACGATGGCCGCGATGAGAACGTCGCCTATCTGTGGGACACTGCCAGCGGCGAGATCCTCATGACCTATACGGGACACACCGGCGATGTCAACAGCGCCGTATTCAGCCCGGATGAGAGCCTCATTGCGACCAGCAGCGGCGACGGTACCATCCGGTTGTGGGATGCCGCCAGCGGTGAGGCGCTGCGCGTGCTCGAAGGCCACACGGCGACCGTCAATGAGGTGCGGTTCAGCCCGGATGGGCAGACGCTGGTCAGCACGTCATGGGATGATACGGTTCGCCTGTGGGATGTGGCGACCGGTGAGGAACTGCGGCAGTTCGTGGGTCACACGAACAACACGTTCGGGCTAGCCTTCACGCAGGATGGCGGCGGCCTGCTGACGACCTCAACGGATCAGACGGTGCGGCTGTGGGACGTCGCCAGTGGTGAGGAGCTGCATCGCTATATCGGCCACAGCGACTGGGTGCAGGAGATCGTGCTCAGCAGTGACGATCAGTTCGCCATCAGTGCCGCGCAGGACGAGAGCGCGCGCGTCTGGCGCGTGGCGACTACCACCGATGCACTGATCGACTTCGCACTGCGGAATCGTACGCTGCGGCCGCTGAGCTGCGATGAGCGTGAGCGCTATCGCCTGCCCGCCTGCCCGGTGGATGTGTGAGCAATGCAAAGGGACCGGTCAAGCCCGGCCCCTGTTACGCCTCTGAATACGACCCGTTGAATCAAGCCGTGTGCGTGTGTGCGGCCCGGGCGATCTGCGTAATAAGGGCGGCGCTCTCTGCGCGGTCGGGGTAGCCCCGTGTCAGGATGACCAGCACATATGGTCGCTCGCCGTAGACGATGGCCGCGTCATGGTGATGCTCGGTAATTTCGCCGGTCTTGTGGGCGACAACTGTACCCGCAGGCAGCCCCATGGGGATGCCATCACGCCACTCCTGCCGCTTGAGAATATCCAGCATGGCATCGCAGGCGGCGGGGGTCAGCACGCGGTGGGTAGCGATGAGCGTCAGCAGCTTCATCAGGGCGGCGGCGGTCGTCGTGTTGTTGATCCCCTGCGCAAAAGCGGCACTATCCTCGACACCACGCATCATTTTCAGATCATCCAGGCCCAGGTCATGCAGCGTCGCCTGGATGTGCGTCACCCCCAGGAAGTCGATCAGCAGATTGGTCGCCAGATTGCTGCTGACCGTGATCATCTGCTCACAGAGTTCGAGCAGGGTCGCCTTCTCACGCTCAAACAGTGGGCGCTCGGCGTCGTGCTCCAGCTCAACCTTGTAGGTGCTGCCATTGGCGATGCTCTTGAACTGGTTGACGACGGCGACTTCATCGCTCAGGGCACAGTGACCGGCCTCCACCTGCCGGAACAGATCGACCATCACCGGGATTTTCATGGTGCTGGCCGCGTGGAACGGCGTCTCGGCGTTAATCAGCAGTTGATCGGAACCATCCAGGGGGCGGTAGGCAACGGCGACTTCAGCGGCGGTCGTGGCAAGTATTGCATCCAGTTCAGCACGATTCACGGCAAGTTTCCTGTATTCAGGTGGACAAGAACATGTTATACCTTCCCCTACGATAACAATTAATCCGCCGCTGAGGTAGAGGGGACATCGAAGCCTATGGTATCCAGAGGAGGCGGTCGGCGCTGGTTGTGGGCGTTGCTGGTGATCGCGGTAGTGGCCGCCGGGGCGAGTTTATGGCTGTGGCGCTGGTATCAGCGGAATGGCGTTTCCGATAGCAATCTGGTCATCCGCCGCTGGCTGACCGACCCGGGCAGCCATGCCGAACTGGTCACGCCGGGGTATGTCGCCTGCCCGGATGCGCCCTTCATCCTGCCGAGTGAGGGACTGGTCGGGCTGCTCTACCGCGACCCCGCCGGGCCATACGACGTACTGCGGCCGCATACCGGCGTCGATATCTTCGGGGCGGGGCCATCGGGGACGGTGCCCATCGTCGCCGCCTACGAGGGTTGGCTGACGCGGCTGGAAGGCTGGCGCAGCACCGTCATCATCCGGCATGAGGACCCCTTGCAGGAGGGCCGCACGATCTGGACGTACTATACGCACATGGCCAACCGCGATGGCACGCAGGCCTACATCGTGGAGGACTTCCCGCCCGGTACCCGAGAAGCCTATGTGGAGCAAGGTCGGCTGCTGGGGTATCAGGGCGAGTATAATGGAGATGCTTTCCGCGTGGCGATGCACCTGCATTTCAGCATCACCACCAGCGACGCCGACGGCGGCTTCCGCAATGAGGCGGTCCTGGGCAATACGCTCGACCCGTCGCCCTACCTGGGCCTGAACGTCGATTTCAGCACGCGGCCCACCTTCCCGATCCGCTGTGCCTCCTGACCGGAAAACCTCCGTCACGCAAGAATGACCACAAGAGATAAGGACACAGATGATGACACCCCCCAGATGGCAAAGCGCGACCGATGAGCTGCTGCGTCAGATCGTCATGCAGCGGCGCGTTGGCCTGATTACGGACATGGACGGCACCATCAGCCCGATCGTCAGCAACCCGGCGGAAGCGCTCCCAACAGAGCGCAGCCGTGAACTGCTGGCCGCCCTTCACGAGCATCTGACGCTGGTGGCAGTCGTCTCCGGGCGGGCTGTGGTCGATGTGCGCGAGCGCGTCGGGCTGCCGCAGTTGGTCTACTCTGGCAATCACGGGCTGGAAATGTGGAAGGACGGTGGCGTGCTGGTCACGCCGGAGATCGCCATGTACCGGGACGATTTACAGGCAGCGCGCGATACGATCCTTTCGATGGCCCCACCCGGCATGCTGGTCGAGGATAAAGCGGCGACGCTCTCCGTGCATTATCGCAACACGCCGGACCCGGAAACCGTCGGCAGCGACATGCAACCGCGTCTGGCAAAGATCGCCGCCGAGAATAACCTGCGGTTGTTCGCCGGGCGTATGGTCTTCGAACTGCGACCGCCGCTGGAGATCGACAAGGGCGTCGTCTTCAGACAGCTCGTCGAAGACTATCAACTGGACAGCGCATTGTATATCGGCGACGACACGACCGACGCCGACGCCCTGCGCATGGCGCGTCTGCTGCGCACCGAAGAGAAATGCGTCAGCGCCGGGCTGGGCGTTCAGTCCGAAGATGTGCCTTCGGTCGTGCTTGAGACGGCGGATTTCACCGTGGACGGGGTCGCAGGCGTCGAAGAGTTTTTGGGCTGGCTGCTGACGTGCGTCAGGGCATCCTGAAGCTGGCTGGTGAACCAGGCATTGACGCCGCCGCTGCGCACCATCGCGGAGAGCGCGCGGGCGCGGCGCTGGCGCTCTTCAGCGGGCATCATCAGCGCCTCGTGCATGACGTGAGCCGTCCCGTAGATGTCGAACGGCGACACCGCCATCGCGGATTCCCCAAGTTCATAAAACGCCCCGGCGTGTTCCGATAGGACGAGCACGCCATCACGTTCATTGATGAGCGCGCCCTCTTTGGCGACGAGGTTCATGCCGTCGGCGATGGGATTGACGAGCAGCACATCATAGACCTGCATCGCCGCCAGCGCACGATGATAGTTGTTGCCCAGGATGATCCGTGATGGCTCCCAGAATTCATCGCTGAAGCGGGCGTTAATCAGGCCGGATTCCGCCATAATGTCGCCCAGATAGTCGACATATTCCGGCACGCCCATACGCGAGGGCACCAGCAGTGAGACCATCTGCACGCTGCCGTGATGCTCAGGATGCTCTTCGAGCAGGATACGATAGGCCTGCAGGCCGCGCAGAATGTTCTTACTCGGCTCGACGCGATCGATGCGCAGGATCAGCTTACGATCACCGATAATGTTGATGATCTGGCCTTTGTGCAGGCGCGTCTGCGGCTCCTGGATCATGGCGTCGATCTTGTCCACGTCCACGCTGATCGGATACGCGCGCGCGCCGATTTTGCGATCGTGGTGGGTAATGGAATCGCGCGAGCCGTAAGAATGCGCATCGTTGAGATAGAAGCGCGCTGTCTGCACGAAGTTAAAAGCGTCGCGCCGCGTCTGGAAGCCGATATTATCTGAGCTAAGCAGACTGCGGACCAGGCTGTTACGCATCTGCGCCGGCAGGATACGCCACGCATCAGGGCCGGGCCAGGGAATATGCACGAAGGGCTGAATATAGACAGAATGGCCGAGCTGCTCTCGCAGGAAGTACGGCATCATGTAGAGGTGGTAATCCTGGGGGAAGACCAGCACCGGGCGCTCGCCGCGCTTGATTTCGTCCCGGACTGACTCCGCAACGACGCGGGCGAACTGGCGGTTAATATGGACGTAGCCCTCTTTCCAGGCGCTCCAGATATCGCCGTCGATGCTGGGTTCGCGGGGGATATCCCACATCTGGTGCTGGATGAACCACAGCAGCGGGTTGGCGATCTTGTTGTAGTACTTCTCGTAGGCATCCGGGTCGGTGACGACGAGGCGCAGATTGATGCCCTCGACATGCTGTACCGTCTTGAATTCTTCCGCCCAGGCTTTGTCATCCTCGCTGAGCGCGCCAGCAACCCAGAGCACATCGAGGCGCTGGGCCAGCGCCATCAGTGCCGTGACCAACCCACCCGCACCGCGACGACTGGCAAAGGTGCCGTCTTCCTGCCGGGTGAACTGGTACGGCCCCCGGTTGGATACGATGACAATTAAGGGGCGATCACTGGCTTTGCTAGCGGGTTCAGCTTGTGAGGCATCGCTCATCAGAGGCACTATCCTATCACTAACTCACAGATGGGGTTGGCGATCTAAGATCGCCATTATTTCTAATACCATAACACACTTAGATGAGAGGCGGACAGGGCCACGTAAGCCTAACCAGGACTGGCCAACTATCCCAATTTGGGGCGTAGGAGCACAGTCTGAGCGCCTTCGCAAGCCTTAATACGGCTTCATGCCCACGAAACGCGGAATGCGGGTATACTAGACACGTCACGGTTTGGAATGATCCTCAACAGGATGTCGCTGCACAATGGTCGCGTTAGAACATTTTTACTACGGTCAACTGGTGCATTATGGCAAAGCCGTCGGTGAGCAGCGGGTGCTGGCGAAATCGGCGCAGATCACGGACGAGCACATTGCCGCAGGCGTGCGCTTTGGTCTGCTGACACCCGTACCGAACGCGCCGCTCACCTCCTGGGGGATCGTGCGTGGGGGACGCAGCGCGCCCTTCCTGATGGTCCAGGCCAGCAAGGGCGATGCCGGGCAGCTTTTGCGCCACATCATCCTGCTGCCCAGTGACGCGCTGCGCGATCTGCAGGGCTTCATCAAAGCCCTGACGCCCCTGCTAGAGACGACCCCCCGCGTGTTCGAAATGCTGGCGGATACGCTGGCCCCACTGCAAATGCCGGAGCCAGACGCCCGAGGCGTCGATGAACAGGCCGATGACCTGCTCAACCTGATGACTTACACGCGCAACAACACGCGCAATATTGAGCCACTGCTGGCGGCTATCATCCAGGGGACGAACGTCGTCGTTCAGAATGCCCCGTACGCGCCCGACGTGCGCAACACTTTCATCCAGGCCCTGCTGAACATGCTGCCGTCGTCGACGCGCTTCGGCGTGACCTTCGCCATGAACCGGCAGGCTGGCGACGGCATCAGCGCGCAGATCGCGTTCATGAGCGACCCGCCCGACGTCCCCGCCGTCATCTACAACTGGCAGAACGGCGAAATCAGCGGCGAAAGCGTCAGCGATGATTACAGCCACTACATTGTCAGCCAGTTACGGCTTGATGCGTCGATGGCGATACGTCAGGGCGAGGAGCTGACGCGCATCGCGGGCTGGCGCTTCAAGAACGGCGACCGCCTGGCCGATGCGCTGGCGTATGCGTCGTACCGGCAGAAGATTGATAAGGCGCTCATCAACGGGATGCCGGTCGAGATCAGCGACGTATCAAGAGTGCTGGCCGACGACCCCACGCTCACCGACGCCCTGCGCCTGATCTACGCGCAGCACGTGCTGAACTTCTCGCTCGCGCTGGACGACATGCAGTATGCCGACCCGGTCGCGGTGATCCTGCACAAGTTCCCTAATCTGGCGGAACTCACGCTCAAGCAGATGCACGCGGCGATCAATAAGGGCAAGGGCGCGATGATCTTCCAGACGCTGGTGCGCTGGATGGCGAACCCACTCGCGCCGCAGGGGCCAGAGTGGATCGAACTGATGCACAAAGCGGCCCTGGCAGAACTCAAGGAACTCGCGGAGGAACAGGATACAAACGGCATGATCGCCTTCCTCGATAACGTGCGGAGCATCGACTCCAGCATGATGATGGGCAAGATCGCGCCGGAGATCATCGAGACAGCCGTACCCCTCGTCGAGCGCAACATCGCACTATCGACGCGCCTGCTGCTGCTGGCGATGGAGCATCTGGACGACGAGGCTTTTCGTCTGTTCCTGCTCAATCCGCGTATCGAGCGCTTCCTGTCGGCACCCATCCGCCGCCTGCTGACCAGCCTTCAGCAGCCGCGCGGGACGCAGCGCGGCGTCGTGGTAGCTGCCGCTGAATCACTGGCCGAGCCGGATCGCCCGCTGGCGCTGCGGCGCTTCAGCCAGCTCGTCTATGAAGAGCAGCGCCTCGACCTGTTCGACGCGCCCACGCTGGAAGAACTCTCAGAACTGGCGCGCACGCCACAGGGCCAGAAGCACGCGGCCATGCTGACCGGGCTGATGCTGGCGCTCAATACGGCCTGGCTGGAGCAGATCGAGCCGCCGGGACCCTTCTACATTCTGAAGACGCTGATGAACCTGGGCCGCTACGACGTCCTGGCGCGGGCCCTCGTCGATCAATCGCGGTCGTATTACGGCAGCGAACGTCAACTGGAGTTCATCCGCATGGTGCAGCGACTGTTCGCTCAGGCGAGCTTCACACCGGAGAGCGCCCAGCAGGCCCTGGATCAGCTCGACAGCAACGGGCTGAGTGGTCTGTCGCATGTGGCGGCGGGCTGCGGCGCACTGCAAGGGGCGAAGTACCCGGCGGATCTCAAGCTGTTGGCCAATCACCTGACACGGCAGATTACCAACGACCCGAACTATCAGGAATCCATCCCGCCGGAAGCGCTGCTGGCGCTGCTGGTCTATTATCAGCGCAACACATCGCTCGGCGGTATGACGAGTGCCGCCTGGCTGCTGGCCGATAACGCCGCCCAGCAGGAACCCAAAGCCGGGCTGACTGCACTCAACAATGGGTTCAAGGTGCTGTGGGAACAGGCCGGCCAGCGCGGTCTGGCATTCGAGATGCTGCGGCGTTATATCCGCGTCGCAGATGAGACGCCCGTTCAGCGGGCCATCGCCTTCTTCGGCAAGGAGATCGGCGGCAATGCCACCCGCCAACTGGAGACGACCCAGCAGTTCAGCTACTTCATCGGCAAGATGAACGTGCGGACCTACGCGGTCGCACTGAATAATACGGCCAACGTCCTGCAGCGCCACGTCGAGATGTATCTCGACAAGAACAACCGCCCACAGTCCGCGCAGATCGTCAGCGCGCGCGAGCAACTGCGCACCAAACTCAGCCACGAAGACCGCATACTGCTCGGTCAGGAGTTGAAGCGGCTGGCCCATGCAATCCTGCTGCTGGGGCACAGCTTCCAGCGCAACAGCTCGCGCAATATGAACCAGATCGACGCCCTGCTGAAGGGCACACAGGACCCGCGCAGCGTGGTCGATGTGTTCCGCGTGGCGGGTGGGCATCTGGCGCAGGGCCGCTACTATCGCCTGACACTGCACGCCCGACCCGAGAGCGACCCACTGGCCGATCTGGAGCCGCGCCCCTTCCTGGAATCGATCAGTCAGGCGGCGCACATCCTCAGCAGCGTGCTGAACCCGCTGCCACCGGATCAGCCTGTAAGCTGGACGGCACGCGACATCATCGGTGAGGTGGACAGCCTCATCTATGAAATTCCACGGGATGAAGCCAAGAACATGCTGCGTCAACTGGCGGCCAACTGGCAGCGTCTCGCTGAGCTGGTCGTGCTGATCTTCGACAACAGCGACAGCAGCGCCCTTGCTGAGAACAGCAAGATCGGCAAGCAGCTCGATGAACAGCGGCGACTACCCGCCAGCCCGCTTGAGCTGTACCGCTTCCTGTACAGTATTCTGCTGGCACAGCGATGAGATAAAATGCAGGGATTTGTAATAAGTGGCGAGTGATCAGGGGCCGGATGTATCCGGCCCCTGCGCGTTCTCAGCGTGCGGCTGCGCTATTCAGGCAGCGCGACCGACTCGGCCAGGACCCAGCCGGTGCCGCCTTCCGGCAGGCGGATTTCGACCCAATCCACGCCGGCGACAGTCTGCTGACTCACCAGCAGGAAGCGCGCGTCCTCAGCGGCGGTACCGAGCGGCGGCAGCGCGTCGTTCGGCTCCGGGTACACTTCCACGAAGAAGGCCGTCACGGTGACGGTATTCGCTGGCGTGGGCGTCGGTACTGGCGTTCGGGTGAAGGCCGGCGTAAACGTAAGGCTGGGCGTCGCGCTGGGCGGCACTGGCGTGGGCGTCCACAGGCCAATACATGCGCCGGCCGTCTCGACGTCCGTCGGGCTGACCCACCCCCAGATACGCGGGCGCGTGGCGGTCTGCGGCAGCAGGATTTCGTACCAGCCTGTCTCACTGATCACGAGCGTGCGCACGACTTCGCCAACGGGCAGCGTCCCCAGGATGGGACTATCACCGCGCGGGTCGTCGTAGATGCTGGCAGGCGTGCGGCTGGTGAAGACGAAACACTCCGGTACACCCGGCCCGGGTTCGACGACCTCATCGCCACCGCCGGAAATGCCCATATCACCACCACCGCCGCCAGCACCCCCGGCACCGCCCTGCCCCATGCCAGGCCCCCCCAGGCCGAGTTCTTCATCGGGGATGGGTTCGAAGGGCTGCGGCGATGACAGCGGCGCGGGTGTCGGCAAAACCGGTCGTACCGTCGGTGGCAGGATGGCCGTCGGCGGCTGCGTCACAGTGGGGGACGGGATGAGCGTCTGCGTGGCGGTTGGTGGCTGGATCAAGCCCAGACCGGTATCTGCCTGCGGCGTAAAGCTCGGTGATGGGCTGGCCGCGATCTGATCGGCAAGTGCGGTCTGCGTCTCAAGGGAGTGCGTCACAGCGGCGGCTACTTCCAGCGATGAGCGCTGGTTCTCGCGGTTGAGCAGCGCCAGCATAAAGCCGCCGATCAGCAGCACCAGCGTCAGCCCCGCTGCGACGGAAAGCGGGAGCACATACGTCCGGGTCGGCTTGCGATACTGACGCGGCGGCGATGGCCGCACGGGGGCCGGTGCGCCGACTGGCGACGCCTGTCGGGGACGTTTATTTAGCTGCGCGTAAAAATCAGCGGATAAAGGGGGCAACTGCCGGGCGGCAGCATCAGCCTCTCGCCAGACGGCACTCGCCAGCCGTCGCCACTCCTCCAACTCCCGCTGACACGGCGAACAGGTCGCCAGGAAGGCTTCGAAATCGCGCTTTTGCTCTGCCGACAGGGTTTGCGCGATGTAAAAAGGCGCGAGGTCACGCCATTGCTGATAGTTCATAGCTGTACCCCTCGCTGCTGAAGCGTTTGTCTGAAGGCTTCTTTGGCGCGGTGCAGTCGACTTTTGACCGTACCGACTGAAATTCCCAGAACTTCAGCCACTTCAGCGCCGGTCAGTTGATGATAGAAGACGAGCACGAGTACCTCGCGGTGGGCTTCGGGCAGTTGTTGCAGGGCCTCGCGGACGACGTCCTGCGCATCCCCCCGCATGAGCGCTTCCACCGGGCCGGTGTCGTCGCTTTGCAGGCTGTAGGCTTCCTGAATATCGATAACAGGCACTTGCCGTCGCCGGTAGGCGTTAATCGCCCGGTTGCGGGCGATCACCAGCAACCAGGTTTTGACCTTGCTGCGGCCTTCAAACGATGCCGCATTCTCCCAGACGGCCAGCATCACGTCCTGTAATAACTCCTCAGCAAGCTGCGGATCGCTGACACGGGCGCGTAAGAAGCCCAGCAGCATTGGCCCGTAGCGGGTATAAATTTCATTGAGTGCGCGCACATCACCATCGGCCATCGCTCGCATGAGCTGCCAGTCAGGGTCGTGCCCGTCATAAGGCGTCGCCACCGAATCCGGGTACAACATGGAATCTCCCAGGGTTTCATCTATTTAGACACCAAAAAGGCCGTAAGTGTTCCACGATAGCGCTTGCCCCAATAGCTGAGATGATTGATGAGTGCGCCCCGATGGTCTACAGGTCGACATCACGCAGGCGGGCAGCGAAGTGCTCGATCGCCGTAAGATGCTGCTCCACCGTATTGTAACCCGCACGCATGGTATCAATGGCGACGTGGGTCGCGCCCCAGGCGCGCCACTGCCTGACGTCCCTCACCCACTCGTCAGGCTTCTGACGGGCGGCGCTGACGCGGACATCCATGCCGAAGCTGGCCGGATCGCGCCCTTCTTCTTCCAGGTAGCGTTTGAGGTCTGTCACCAGCGGCTCCGCACGATCCAGCGGCATGAAGTTGGGCAGCCAGCCCGCGCCCAGGCGCGCCATACGCCGCATTACGACATCCGCCCCACCGCCGAACCAGACCGGAATCGGCCGCTGTACCGGCATCGGGTTCAGGCCAACATCGTCGAGCTGGTGATATTTACCGCGATAAGTGACAAGCTCCTGCGTCCACAGTTTTTGCAGCACTTCGACCTGCTCCGCGCTGCGCTGACCGCGCGTGCTGAACTCTTCGCCGAGGCCCTCCATCTCGACCTGGTTCCAGCCGACACCCACCCCCAGGCGAAAGCGCCCACCTGTGAGAATATCGATCTGTGCGGCCTGCTTGGCGACCAGCGCCGTCTGGCGCTGCGGCAGGATCAGAATACCCGTGATGAAGCTCAGGCGGTCGCTGAGGGCGGCCATGTAAGCAAACAGCGTGAACACCTCATGGAACGGCGTTTCGTGGGTGTAGGGTCCGTTCCAGCCGCCCGGGCGATCGGGGTTCGCGCCCAGGACGTGATCATAGGCGAGGATATAATCCAGGCCGAGTGCATCGACGGTCTGAATATAATGCCGAATATGGGCCGGGTTGCTGCCGATTTCCGTCTGTGGGAAGACCACACCGAGCTTCATGAATCAACATCTCCTTGTTGATCGGTGCCACTGCCCGGAGCATCCTGTGAGAGCTGGCGCAGCAGCATCTGATAAGCCTGATTAAGTTCCTTCATGCGATCATGGGCACGTTCATCTGAATTCAGATCAGGATGATAGCGGCGCGCCAATCGCCGGTAGGCATATTTTACGGCATCCAGGCTCGCGCCCAATGGCAGTTCCAGCAGCGCATACAGCGGTCGCAGTCGCTCATCCACGTAGTAGATCATCTCCGCCGCCACGCCGAAGCTGGCAATGCGCCAGGGGCCGGGCGACATCCCGGCACCCCCCGGGACCGTCAGTGTATGCAGGCTGCCGTAATCGATGACGTTGCCGTAACGCACATCACGCCCCATGCCCTCCCCGTGGAAGTAGACCGGGAAGAAGTAAGCCTCACGTCCGGCGACCTCAAAGCCATAGATTTTGCCGTCGTGCAGATCAAGCAGCGCAGCCATCCAGTCATCGAGCAGATAGTGAGCGCCATCGTGCGGCAGCAGCATATCAGCCCAGTAGATGAACAGGCTGTGGATACCGTTTTCCGTATTGGCCGACAGATGATGCTGCAGATCCGCAAGCGATGCACCGCGCTCGATCAGGAAGATCATGATCTGCTGCCCGGTGGCGCGCAGGCGCAGCAGGATCAGGTCGCCATCGTCGGCGATGGCCTCGACCTGCCCGCTGTGCTCCAGACGCCAGACAAGATAACTGGCAGCGTTGATCGTTTCAAAGCGCATGACGGGTATCCCTCAATATGTGGGCCGATTGTAACCCGCGCCCGTCACAGCACAAGCCCATCCCGCTCGGCAGTGGCAAACATTAAGATACGATAAAGTCGGGCTAATTTAACGCTCGCTGGCTTTATTCGTATTTACACTGAAACTGAGGACAGGGATTCAGGGGGCCGACATGGCAAATGACCCAGCTTTCACAGATAGCAGACCACCCTGTGCCGAGGATGGCACGCTGGCGATGGCACCGCAGGTGTATCCGCGGATGCGCCCGGCGACACATCCGCAGCGCGTCCCGCTGGAAGCACCCCCACCCCGACAACCACACTGTATGCCACCGCCGCAAACGCGGTTTGATCAGCCAGCGATCACAGCGGAATATATCACGGCCCGCCTGCGACGCTGCATCACTGAGGCAGTGCAGCACGGCAATGACGCTGAAGCGCGGCGTCTGGCGAAGATCTTCAGAGCGCTGAAGCTGAGACGTGTCAGCCCGGCGCAGGCCGCACGCATCGCCTTCATCGCGCCGGAGCGATAATCCCCGGCGATAGCTACTGACATCATATGCAAACAGCGCAGTTCGCCGCGCTGTCTCTAAATCCGATGGGCCTGCCCTGCGCTATTGCAGCCGCTCAGGGCGCGGTGGCTGGTAATTGTCGGATCGCTCCTCAATATAGGCGAGCGTCTCGCCCCGGTCGAGGATCGCCAGGAATTTATCGACGCTGCCGCCGGACGTCTCATAAGGGACGATATTCGTCACGCAGCTCACCGGCATACGCAGCCCGTGCGGCAGGTACAGCTCCGCTTCCAGCGTGATGAAGAGGCGATGCAGCGGCGGGATCGATGAGCGCTCGCGCCGGGCGGAGTGCGCCATCTCTTCCAGCACCTGGGCAACCAGCAAACTCTGATAGCTGGCCAGCCACTCCGTCGCGGAGAGCACGTCTTCGTCGTGATAGTCGGCCAGCAGGTCCCGCAGGCTCTGCGAGATGCCCCAGGCGCTGAGGTCGAAGTTATCCTCGTCGTCATCATCTTCGGTTGTCAGCAGTGCGATTGTATCGAACTGAATCTGATAACTTGAGGAGGTCCAGCGGGACGTGCGCGCCAGCCAATCCTGTTCATCGTAGGCGGCACTGTCACTGAGATTCATATAACGCGGCATAGATGCTCCGCAAAGCGTGAATTTCGATTCACTTACAGCCTACTCCAAAGCGGGGCTGCATACAACCTTAACTTATCAGCATGGGGATAATTACCCAATTTACCGGGAAAACGGGATGATGTGGCTGTTGACATATCTCGATTTCTATGAGACCATAGTGACCCATTATGGACGCAAGAAAGTGCGTCCATGGTTTATGTCGGCGTGCTGACGGCCCACGGTCGACCGGGGAAAGTGCCGTCCAGGTTATTGAGTCGTAACAGACTATGGGAGGCAATCTGTGCCGTTATATCCAGACATTGCACGAACTGAAGATAATTTCGACATCAAGGCGACCATCTCCCACAATCGCCTGAAGGGGCTGTGGCGTCTGTTGAAGGGTTACCGCCCGCACTATGCGGGGGCGGTAACGACGCTGGCGATCGCTGCGTTGATGAATACGGCCAGTCTGCTGCTGCTGCGTTACCTGGTCGATAACGTACTGATCAGCCCGCCGGAGGGCGAAGGCGCACTGCTGACTGCCCTGCTGGCCGTCACCGCGGCGTATATCGGCCTATCGGCGGGACGCGGTCTGTTCTCGTTCTTCAGTGGTGCGCTGACGTCACAGACAGCGGAGGGTATCGCCGTCCGGCTGAAGGACTTCCTGTTTGATCATCTTCAGCATCTGAACTTCAGATACCATGATCGGATGCAGACAGGCGAGCTGATCCAGCGCGCGACATCAGACATCGACGCGATCCGCCGCTTCTATGCGGAGCAGGCGATCGAAATCGGGCGTATCCTGATCCTCTTCACGGTGAACTTCATCGCGCTGCTGGCATTACACTGGCAGCTCGCGCTGGTCAGCGTGCTGGTGATCCCGGTCGTGTTCATCATGTCGCTGTTCTTCTTCCGCCGCGTGAGCAAGGCCTATGATCTCTTTCAGGAACAGGACGGCAAGCTGTCGAATGTGCTGCAAGAGAACCTCTCCGGCGTGCGCGTCGTCAAGGCTTTCGCCCGGCAGTCGTTCGAGATCGACCGCTTCGAGAAAGAGAACGCCGAGAAGTTTCGCCTGGGCAAGAACTTCATGGGGCTGCACGCCTCGTACTGGCCGGTGGTGGATATCCTGACGGGCTTCCAGATGATCTTCGGCTTCTTCCTGGGTGCGATGCTGGTCATCGATGGACAGATGACGGTCGGCACGTATGTCTCGTACGTGGCGATGATCGGCTGGATCATCAACCCGATGCGCGGGCTGGGTCGCGTCATCGTGCAGATGAGTACCGGCATGGTCTCTTACGACCGTATCGCGGAAGTGCTCTCAGAAGATTGGGAAGTCCTGGGCAAGAACGAGAAGCCACCGCGCGAGCAGATCGCGGGCGACATCGTCTTCAGGGATGTTCAGTTCCAGTACGAAGACAATATGCCCGTCCTGCACGATATCAGTTTTGAAGTCAAGGCAGGCCAGACGATCGCCCTGCTTGGCTCGACAGGCTCCGGCAAGACGTCGCTGATGGCCCTGCTGCCCCGCTTCTACGACTATACGGCGGGCAGCATCACACTGGATGGCGTCGAACTACGCGAGTACCCGCGCCGCTTCCTGCGGGCGAATATCGGCATCGTGGAGCAGGAACCGTTCCTGTTCAGCCGCAGCATCCGGGATAACATCACCTACGGCGTGCCCGGCGAAGTCAGCGATGAGGAAGTCTATCAGGCGGCCCGCGCTGCCGCCGTGCATGACGTCATCGAGAGCTTCCCGGAAGGCTATGACACCATGGTCGGCGAGCGCGGCGTGACGCTCAGTGGTGGGCAGAAGCAGCGCATCGCGCTGGCGCGCACCCTGCTGAAGAACCCGCGCGTCTTGATCCTGGATGATGCGACCAGCAGCGTGGATACGCAGACGGAAAGCGACATCCGCGACGCACTCGATCGGATGATGAAGCAGCGAACCAGCTTCATCATTGCGCATCGCATCCAGAGCGTGATGGACGCCGATCTGATCCTGGTCATGGATAAGGGCCGCATCGTACAGCGCGGCACCCATGAACAGCTAATGCAGGAGCCTGGCATCTACCGCCGGACTTACGACATGCAAGCGCGTATTGAAGACGAACTACTAGAGGAGTTGGCGCGTGTCGGAGCATAGCTACTTCGAAGAAGAAGAGTTCTCCAGCCAGATGAACCGAGATACGGTTGCGCGTATCTTCGGTCTGCTCAAACCGCACTGGCGCGCCGTGGTGACCTTTATGGTGGCGATTGCGATCGTCGCCGCGGCAGAAGCCTTCATGACCTTCATCACGAAGCTGATCATCGATGAAGGCATCATCGCCGGGGACGCGGAGCGCCTGCGCGATCTGATCCTGCTGTACAGCGCCATGATGCTGATCCTGGCGGCGGGCGTGTTCGTCTTCATCTTCGTGACGGGACGCCTCGGCCAGCAGGTCATGTACGACCTGCGCAAGAAGCTGTTCAACCATCTGCAGGATCTGTCGCTGGCGTACTACAGCAAGACGCCGGTCGGTTGGATCATGTCGCGCGTCACCAGCGACAGCGAACGTATCGCTGAACTGGTGAGCTGGGGCCTGCTGGACGTCACCTGGGCAGTGATGAACATCGCTACGGCGCTGTTCTTCATGCTGACGATCAGTTGGCAGTTAACGCTGGTCGTCATCCCGCTGATCCCGCTGCTGCTGATCGTCAGCATCTGGTTCCGCAAGCGCATCCTGATTCACTACCGCGAGTCGCGCAAGCAGAACAGCAAGATCACCGGCAACTATAACGAAATGATCACCGGCGTGCGCGTGATCAAAGCGCTGAACCGCGAAGAAACGACGCTGGAAGAGTTCGGCACGCTGACGCGCAGCATGTACACGTCCTCCTTCCGGGCGGCGTGGTACTCGGCGCTGTTCCTGCCGGCGATCCAGGTTATGAGCGCGCTGGTCGTCGGGGCGATCATTCTCTTCGGCGGCCTGCAGATCGAAAACCCGTCGCTGGCGCTGACGATCGGTGGTATCAACGCCTTTATCAGCTACATCACCTTCATGATGTGGCCGGTACAGGACATGGCCCGCGTCTACGCCAGTATGCAGCACGCGGTCGCATCAGCGGAGCGCTCGTTCAGCCTGCTGGATACCCCGGCAGACATCGTCGACCTCCCCGGCGCAAATGATCCGGGCACGATCAAAGGCGACATCGTCTTTGAGAACGTCAGCTTCTACTATGACCCGAAGAAGCCGGTGCTGGCGAACTTCGACCTGCACATCAAAGCGGGCGAAAATGTGGCGCTGGTTGGGCATACCGGCAGCGGTAAGTCGACGCTCGTTAACCTGATCTGTCGCTTCTACGAGCCGGTTGAGGGCCGCATCCTGATCAACGGCCAGGACTACACGACGATGACGCTGAGCAGCATTCAGTCGCGCATCGGCATGGTGCTGCAGACGCCGCACCTGTTCAGCGGAACGGTCTTCGAGAACATCCAGTACGGTCGGCTCGATGCAACCCTGGAAGAAGTCATGGAGGCGGCGAAGATGGCTGGCGCGCATGAGTTCATCATGGCGCTGGAAAAAGGCTATGAAGAACCGGTCGGCGAAGGCGGCAGCCTGCTCTCTGTCGGCCAGAAGCAGCTCATCAGCATCGCCCGTGCGATCCTGTCGCAGCCGGAGGTCTTCATCATGGATGAGGCGACCAGCAGCGTCGACACGCTGACTGAAGAACTCATCCAGCAAGGCATGGAACGTCTGATGCAGGGCCGTACCAGCTTCATCATCGCCCACCGCCTGTCGACCATCAAGAGCGCCGATCGCATTGTCGTGCTGGAAAACGGCAAGATCATCGAGATGGGCACGCACAGCGAACTGCTGCGGCAGCGCGGTCACTACTACAACCTGTATACCAAGCAGTTCCGCCGCGAACGCTCCGACGAGTACGAGAGTCAGGAAGACGTGCCGCAGGCTGTCTGATGCAGCGCAGCACAGGGGGCCTTGCCCCTGCGTCCAGAGAAAACAGGGCGACCGATATGGGTCGCCCTGTTGCGTTCCGATAGGAATAATGGCCCAGGGGCCCCGTCTGAATGAGGGTGGCCGCCTGTGATGTCGATCTGTATAGTGCAGCAGGCGAATAGGATGTTACACTATGCGATATGCAAACGGCTTCCTAACCTGATCTGACCCGATGAATCTGGGAAGATAACAGACTGTATGCGAAGAACGGCACATATCTGGCTGATGGCCCTCCTGTTGATAAGCCTGATCATTGGCTTTACACAGGTCAGCGGCCAGAGCAACACAATCCTGCAGATCATCAACACGGATGAGCAGTTATCGACGCTGACGCAGGCGATCGAGCTGGCCGACCCACAGATCGCACAGCGGCTGAGCGGGACCAGCACGCTGACCATGCTGGCACCAACCAACATTGCCTTCATCAACGTAGCGAATGCACTCGGCATCCCGCTCGATGAGCTGCTGAGCAACCGCGACCTGCTGACGCAAATCCTGCTGTATCACATCATCGAGGGACGGATTACCGCCGCCGCGCTGGAATCGCGCATCGGCGAAGTCGTACCTACCCTGCTCAGTGGCGCATTCGTCAGTATTAACGTACGCGACAGCGGTAGTCTCGCGTTCAACAACGTAGGCGACCTGGAACGCGCCGACATCCAGGCCAGCAACGGCATCATCCACATCATCGATGACGTACTGCTGAACCGGGTCATCATTGATCTGATTGCCAACCCCACCCCAACAGAAGTCCCGACGACACCGACAGAAACGCCCACCGAGACGCCAACGGAAACACCGACCCTGACGGAGACGCCGACACTCACGCCGACAGATCCGCCTGCGGAGACGACCGCCGAGCCAACCCCCGACGCTGAAGCGACCGCCGAAGCGACGGAAGAAGTCGAAGCGACAGAGGAAATCGAAGCGACGGAAGAGGCAACGCCAGAGACACCCGAAGCAACCGAAGAGATCGAAGCGACGCAAGAAGTGACTGCCGAGGCGACCGAAGAAGTCACCCCTGATGTCACCGAGACGGCGACAGAAACCGCGACGGAACCCGCGACAGAATCCGCGACCGAGACGACGCCAACACCAACGCCGACTCCCCTGCCCACGATCGCGGTGCGTTTCCTGCATCTCGTCTCGGATGCGCCGTCTGTGGATATCTTCGCCGGGGGCAGCGTCGCCGCTGAGAACATCGCCTTCGGTGTGAACAGCGCCCTGCTCGATCTGCCGACGGACACGCTCGATCTGGCTATTGCAGCCAGTGGTGCCGCTCTGGATGACGCGCTGCTGCGCATCTCAGATTTCCCTCTGGGGACAGAAAGGCGGCAGACGCTCGGCATCATTGGCTCACTGGAAGGCGGCGAACTCAATCTGATTCGACTGGATGAGCTGCCACGCGTGCTGCCAGACGATACGCTGCGGCTGGTGCTCTATCACACGCTGACGGACGCGGAAACTGTCGAGGCATGGCTGGATGACGAACAACTGACAACGCTCGACGCCTATCACGCGCAGAGCTTCGATCTGGCCCCTGATGAACTCACAGGGCCGCTGGAACTGCGAATCATACGCAGTAGCGACGACGACGCGAGCGGCACAACCGTCACGCTGACGCTCGAAGCCGAGGATCTCTCAAGCGGGGCGACACATTTCGTCGGTGCGGTACCCGGTGAAGATGCGCCGCAGCTTTCGTTCTATGTGCTCAGCGCGGGCGATCTGGCTGTCATCCGCGACCCGGACGCACTCAGCCTGGGCGCACTGGTCACGGAACGCGAAGACCTTAGCCTGTTTCAGCGGGCGCTGCGCCGCGCCGGGCCGGAGATCATCGCCCTCCTGAACGACTCAGGGACCTATACGCTGTTGGCCCCCAATGATCAGGCGTTTCTCGATCTGGCGGCCTCGCTGGACCTCAGCCTGCCTCGCCTGCTGAGTGATCGCCGTCTCATCCGCGACATCCTGCGTTATCACCTGATCGAAGGCACACTCACCGAAGATGAGCTGGCTGGCTTCGATGCGATCGGACTACCTACGCTCTTTCAAGGCTACGACATCGGCGTTTTCATCACCCGGCGCGGCGAACTGCGTCTGAACGGCCGGTTTCGGCTGGTCGAGAGCGATCTGGATGCCAGCAACGGCATCCTGCACATTATCAACGCGGTATTGCTGCCCTTACCCATCTATGAGACGCTGTTCGCGAGCGGCAACAACGACTGAAAAACCCATTCTTTGGTGATCCGCCCCACTCCGACGGAGCGTGACATGGCCCCCACCCCATCTGAAATGCTCATCCCACCAACGCGCAGCGGCCCGCTCATCAGCCGGGTTGCCGCTGACAAGGTGGGCTGGCAGTATCTGAATATGGTCGTTTTACATCTGGAGCGCGAAAAGACTTTTGAACTGACCATCGACGATTACGAATACATCATGGTGATCCTGGGCGGGCGCTGCAATATCAAGACCAGCCGCGCCGATTATCTGGACATCGGGTGGCGGGCGCATGTCTTCGCCGGGATGCCCTGGGCGCTGTATCTGCCCAACCGCACCGAGTTCGAGATTGAAGCGCTCAGCGATCATCTTGAGATTGCGGCCTGCTGGTCGCCGACGGAAGGCACACGACCGCCTCGTTTGATCAGGCCGCATGACGTGGCGCTGAGCATCCAGGGCGGCGGCTCGGCGACGACGCAGCGTAACTTAATCCTGCCACCGGGCGATACCAGCCAGCGCCTGCTGGTCTACGAGGAATACACGCCGGGCGGCAACTGGGCCAGCTATCCGCCGCACCGTCACGATCAGCACCGCAGCGACGCCAACGGCAAACTCGTTGAGGCCGCGCTGGAAGAGATCACCTTCTTCAAGTTCGACAGGCCCAATGGCTACGCTATCCAGCGCGTGTATACCGAAGATGAGACCATCGACACTACGATGGTCGTCTACACGGATGATGTCGTCGTCGTGCCGAAGGGCTATCACACCCTGGCGAGCGCCCCCGGTTATACCACCTATGGCCTGCACTTCATGGCCGGTTCCGCTCGTGCGGAAGCCACCGCCGATGACCCGGCGTATGCGTGGGTCCGGCAGACATGGCTGGCTAAAGATACCCGCCTGCCCATCGTCGATCACGGCATGGAGCCACCATCACAGCGATAAATGAAAAGGGGCCGGATAGCAACGGCCCCTGATCGTACACTGGATCGCTTACGAACCGTTCTGCTGCGCCAATTGCCTGCGACGCTGCCCCTCGGCATCAGCAGCTTTCAACGCGGCGAAAACCTGCGCAGGTGACATCGGCATAGGTTCATTGTGGATTGTCTCGCCTTCGGCGCAGGCTGCTTCCGCAACGCGACGCAGTTCGTCATCGCTGGCATCGCCCAGGCCAATATCGGCCAGCGTGGTTGGCAGCCCGACGTTTTCGCAGAAGGTATAGACTTCATCGATCATTTCAGCGGGTTTATCCGTCAGGAAGAGCGACGCCAGCACACCGATTGTGACCTTCTCGCCGTGCCAGTAGTCATGCGTCTGATGCAAAGCCGTCAGGCCATTATGTATCGCGTGACAGGAAGCCAGGCCACCGCTCTCGAAGCCCAGCCCACTCAGCAGCGTGTTGGCTTCTATGATGCGCTCCAGCGCAGGTGTAACGACCTTACGCTCGCACGAGATCTTTGCCGCGACCCCATATTCCAGCAGCGTATCGTAGCAGAAGCGCGCCAGATTATAAGCGGCGAAGGTCCCGGGGTCGCCCGTCATGTTACCGGCGAAGTTGTGCTGGCAGGCATCTGCTTCGAACCAGGTTGACAGGCCATCGCCCATGCCCGCGACCAGCAGGCGGACAGGTGCCTGCGCAATGATCTGGCTATCCACGAGGACGACATTCGGGTTGCGTGGCAGAATGAGATACCGCTTGAACTCACCCTCAGGCGTATAGATGACAGACAGAGCGCTGGTCGGCGCATCGGTCGATGCGATCGTCGGCACGATGATGACCGGCAAGGAAAGATGGTGCGCAACCGCTTTGGCAGTATCGAGTGACTTGCCACCGCCGATACCCACAACAACCGCCGCATCCATCGATTTGACCAGGCCAACAAGTCGCTCAATTTCCTCGTCGGAGCACTCAGCCTGGAAGCGCTCAAACTCTACTGTGACCTCACCATCGACGTGGTCGCGCAGTGTGTCGAGCAGTGTGTCGTAGACGAAGGGATCGCAAAGCAGGAAAGCAGAATCGCCAAAGCGCTTAATCTCGCCAGCCAGGCGGTTAAGTGCATCAGGTCCCTGGATGTATCGTCCGGGGAAGATATTCGTACGAATCATAGATATCCTCCTGAATAACTCTCATATGCAGTGGAATACACCACGCTGTACTTACGAGCACTTACGACAGAAATCTGCTTCTTCTGCCGGCCATCACGGACCAGCCAGCTTAGCTCTGCCGATATGCGTCGGGCCGGATAACACCGGCCCCTTTACTACCTGTACGTCGGCATTACGCCTTGAAGACGCCGCGACGAATCAACAGCTTTTCCAGCTCAACGACCACAAAGACAACCGTGCTCAGCGCCAGACAGATCAGCAGTTGGCTCAGCGTCAGCGGATTAGTGCCGAACAGGTCATTGAAGAACGGGCTGTAGACAGCGATCAGTTGCAGGAACAGCGTCGCCGTGACAGCGACCAGCAGGATCGGGTTGCTGAAGAAGTTCATGCTGAACAGCGAGCGCGTGTGAGAACGCAGCCCCAGTGCATGCCCCATCTGGGCCATTGTCAGCACCATGAAGACCATCGTGTTCCAGGCGGGCGCGCCATTGGCTGCGCGCAGGTCCATGTTGAAGGCGACCACGCCCAGGATGAGCGCCAGCAGGCCCAGCGTGCCACCAATCAACAGGATGTGGCGGCCAAGCCCACGACCCAGCACGCTCTCATTGGGTGCGACGGGTGGGCGCTGCATGGCGTTCGGCTCGCGCTGTTCGACACCCAGGGCCAGCGCTGGCACGCCGTCGGTGATGAGGTTCATCCACAGGATTTGCAGCGTGGTCAGCGGCATGGTCATGCCTGCGACGAGCTGCATCGCCAGCAGCACGAACAGTTCGCCGGTGTTACTGGCCAGCAGATACTTGACGAAGCGGCGCACGTTGTCATAGATGGCGCGGCCTTCTTCCGCCGCATGGACGATCGTGGCGAAGTTGTCATCCGTGATGACCATATCGGACGCCTGCTTGCTGACATCGGTACCGGTGATGCCCATCGCTACGCCGATATTCGCCTGCTTCAGCGCGGGCGCATCGTTGACGCCGTCGCCCGTCATCGCGACGACCTGGCCGCTGTCCTGCAACGCGCGCACAATGCGCAGCTTGTGCTCCGGTGAGACGCGGGCGTAGACGCTCACCACATCGACATGCTGCCGCAGTTCCGCATCCGACATGAGCGCGAGTTCCTGCCCGGTCAATACCTGACTGCCCATCTCGGTAATGCCGATCTGCATGGCGATCGCCTGTGCGGTCATGGGATGGTCGCCAGTGATCATCACCGGGCGGATACCGGCCTGCTTGCTGATCGCCACCGCTTCTTTGACTTCCTGACGCGGCGGGTCGATCATACCCATCAGGCCGACGAAAACCATGTCGGCTTCTAAGTGGATCGGGTCGCCTTCCGGCACAGCAGCCAGCGAACGATAAGCCAGCGCCAGCACGCGCAGCCCCTCACCCGCCAGCGTGTTGTTGGCGGTTTCAATGCGCTGACGCCATTCATCATCCAGCGGTAGCACCTGCCCATCGTTATAGATGTGCGTGCTGATCGCCAGCAGGCCATCAGGCGCACCCTTCGTGAAGGCGATGTACTCATCCGCCAGGCCACTCAGCACGCGCAGCGCCGGGCCATTCTTCAGATTGTCAGGATTAATCGCATGGATTGTCGTCATGCGCTTGCGTTCCGATGAGAACGGCGCTTCGTGGACGCGCGGCAGCCATGCGTCGAGCTGACTCTTATCCAGGCCGTAGGTCTGTGCGGCGACGACCATCGCGCCCTCGGTCGGGTCACCGATGATGGTCGGCTGGCTGGGCCGGTTCGGGTCGGCGCGCAGGCTGGAATCGTTACACAGCGCCGCACCGATCAGCGTCAGCACTTCGCCGGAGTGAATGGGCGCGGTGTGCGTCTGGCCGCTCTGGATGGCTTCCGTCGTGCTGAGCGTATCGCCGGCTACGTCGATTACCTTCATGGCCATGCGATTTTCGGTCAGGGTGCCGGTCTTGTCGCTGGCGATGACTGTTACCGAGCCGAGCGTCTCGACGGCGGGCAGTTTGCGGATCAGTGCGCGGCGGCGCAGCATCCGCTGAGCGCCCAGCGCCAGCGAGATTGTCACAACGGCAGGCAGACCCTCCGGCACGACGGCGACCGCGATCGCCACTGCTGAGAGCAGCACTTCGTCGAAGGTCTGGCCAGTCAGCCAGCCGACGACGAACGCCGCCACCATCACGACAAAAGCCGCGCCGAAGAGGATGCGACCCAGTTCGCCCATACGGCGCTGCAGCGGCGACTTCTCACCGCCGACGCTCTGGATCATATCGGCGATGCGGCCCAGTTCAGTCATCATGCCTGTTTCAGTGATGACAGCCACGCCGCGCCCATAGGCAACAGATGTACCCATGTAGAGCATGTTGCGGCGATCACCCAGCGGCATGTTATCGGCATCCAGCACGCCGGACTGTTTATCGACTGCGTAGGATTCGCCCGTCAGTGAGGCTTCCTGCACGCGCAGATTGGCCGCTACGATGATGCGCGCATCCGCCGGGACGATATTACCCGCTTCCAGCAGGGCGACATCACCAGGGACAAGCTCTGTTGCTTCTACCTGGCAGACTTCCCCATTGCGGCGGACCGTGACCATCGGCTGTGACATCTTCTTGAGGGCGGCGATGGCCTTCTCTGCACGATACTCCTGGACTACGCCCAGGATCGCATTCAGGGCGACAATGGCGATAATGGCGATCAGTTCTTCGACCTTGCCCAACGCCGCGCTGATGCCTGCTGCCACCAGCAGAATGATAACCAGCGGCTCAGTCATCTGATCCCACAGCAGCATCAACGGGCTGCGCGCAGCCCGTTCAATGAGTTCGTTACTGCCATACTGAGCACGGCGGGCGGTGACGTCCTGTGTCGTTAAGCCCTGCTCCACCGCTACGCCCAGATGCTCAAGGACGGAATCAGCCGGTATGCGATGCCATTCCCAAACGGGGGCTGGCTGCGGCCCTTGATCAGGCTTATGTTCTTTATGTTGCACCTGCTGAGAAGGTGTCAGCCGAATGCCTTTTCCCTTCAGTTGCTGTGTCATTTGCGGATCGTCTCCAGTGTGTCATCCACGACTAAAATTCAACGCCAGACAGCGTTCTGACGCGCCAAATCAATGGTCGCGGAACGCACTATAAAACTTATTCATAGCCTGAAAAAAGGATGGAAAGCCGTTTTCGAAGTATATCCAAGCGTAAATTTATGCTGCGATACTGTCATTGTTACGGCATCTGGCCACAAGGCACCCCCTAAAATTTAGGGGGTTATGGTCAAACTCATGAGATCGCGTTAAACACATCGTTAGATAGCTATTTAGGCGGGTTGCCCAAACGCTCAGGAAGTATCGCAGGAATGCGTTATACTGGCAATAACGTTGTTGACAACTTACCCTTACAGGCTGTATTCAAAAAAGCGTTACATTATTTGTCATGACCCGTAAACCCACTATACGCGATGTTGCCCGCCTGGCCGGGGTGGGTATCGGGACGGTTTCAAGAGTACTGAACCACAGCAGTCAAGTCAGTTCCAGCACACGCGAACGCATCCTGGCCGCCATGGACGAACTCGGCTATCGACCGAATGTCGTCGCCCGGCATCTGCCCCGCCGCACCACCTTTCAGAATATCGGCGTACTGACGCCGATCCTGTTCAGTTACTACTCGTTTTCTGAGCGGCTGCGCGGCGTGCAGAGCGTACTGCAATCGCACCGCAGCGCCTACGAACTCATGTTGTTCAGCATCATCAGCCCGGCCCGGTTTCACGAGCGGCTGATGGAGATCATCCATACGCGCACGATCGACGGCCTGCTGATCATCGATCTGGTGCCGACAACCAGCGATATCGATGCGCTGCGCGTAGCCGGGCTGCCCTTCGTCGGCCTGAATCACGTCATGCGCGGCGACTGGCCCTGCATCGGCACGGACAATATCCGCGGCGGCCAGATGGCGACGCGCACGCTCATCGACTACGGGCACCGGCGAATTGCGTATCTGGGCGATAATGCCGATGATCTCGCGGGGTTTGTCACTGGCGACGAACGGCTGAAGGGCTATCGCCGCGCGCTGGAAGCAGGTGGGATCGCTTATAATCCTCGGCTGGTCTTCCGGGGGCCGCACGACGTCCAGACGGCGCGCCAGCTCACCCACCGGCTGCTACAGCTCAAGCCGCTGCCGACGGCTATCTTCGCCATGAGCGATACGCAGGCTATGGCCGCTATCGCCGTGCTGAACGAAGCCGGGCTGCGCGTCCCGGATGACATCTCCGTGATTGGCTACGATGATCTGGAGATCAGCCAGCAGATCGGCCTGACGACCGTGCGCCATCATCTCGATCTCTCCGGCAAACTGGGGACCGAGTATCTGCTGGCATGTATCGAAGAAAACGCCGATGCGCCGGTGCCAATGCTGCCACCGCTGCAGGTGATCGTCCGGCGGACGGTCGGCGTCCCGCGCGAAGTCAACATCAACGCTTAACCTGCTTGACAGTCTCCTTAAACTGCGCTTAAATGAGGGTGAACGGCAAACACACACCCTCGTGTGGGAGAAAGACTATGGAGTTGACTCCGCCGGACAATGGAAAGGGCTGAGCCGCGCCCGGCAACACCTCAACGCGGTTCAGCCCTTTTCGCGTCTATGGACGGTTTTTACTTCAGTCTTTAGTGCGCCACTTCAGATTGACGCCGTGACAGCCACAAATAGCCCAGCAGCCCATAAATCGACGCAGAAATCACCTGAAAACCGTGCAGCAAAAAGCCAACAGCGACCGCATCCGACGTCGCGAAACCGGCGAACAACACCAGCCCCAGCGCCCAGCCCCCCTCGACCACGCCGAAGCCGCTCACCGAAAACGGAAAAGATATTGCAAACTGGCCGAAGCTGATAATCAGCACCAGCAGCGGCAGCGACACCTCCACGCCGACGGCTGTCAGCATGAGCGTGTTCAGGATGAAGGCCGAGCCATACGAGAAGAAGCTCGTCAGGAAGGCAGCCACGAACAGACGCGGCTGGCGCAGCGTATCCAGCGAGGCGGCCAGCGACGCAAGCTGATGCAGCAGGCCGCGCCACCATTTCGCCCGGGTCTCGCCACCGATGCCGATCAGGACGCGGCGCAGCCCACGCAGGAGCGCTCCCGCGTAGTACAGCAGCAGGCCACACAGTATCAGCACGATGGGCACCAGCGCGACGAACGTCCCCGCCTGCTGCTGACCGGCTCCCCCGGCGAAGAGCAACCCGAGCGCGGTCATCAGGATGATCATCATCAGTTCTAACAGACGCGCACCGAACAGACTGCTGATCCCCTCGCCGACGGCATAGCCCAGGCGCGTCCGCAGCAGCACCACGTAGGCCACCTCCCCCAGTTTGAAGGGCAGCACACGCACGAGAAAATTGTGATAGAACGTGATCGGCAGCAGGACGCTTAAGCGGAGATCGGGCCGCTGCAGCAAAATGCGAAACCGTACAGCGCGGAAGAAATTCTGTGCGCCATAAGCCAGGAACGCGCCGAACAGGGCCAGCGGCGGCAGCGCGGCGACCATCTGGCCGAACCGCGCCCACTCGACCTTGCTCAGCAGCCACGCCAGCAGCCCAACGGTGATGATCACGCTGAGCAGGCGCAGCAGCCAGCGCCGCGTGCGGCGGCGCGGTGATCGAGCCTGTGAATCGGCGGTCGCGGTGATTTCAGCGGGCATGGGCACTTCCTGGGGCAACATGCGCCTTATTGTAGCGAAGTCGGGCAAATAAAGAAGTGCACTGAGGCGACAGCCAACACCGGGATGCAGCACGCACTCAGCCGGCCCCTTCGAATTGAAAAATACCGGGCAACCTGCGACAATAACGCCGTGATATTCTGCGCGCTGCCTTCAGAGATCAGCCCGTGCGGGTTGGCGTCTGGTGTCTGAAAGCAGATCGCAGAATTCCACGTGACGAGAGAGAAGAGGAACCCCCCTTATGAAAATCACCTTCCTGGGCGGCGCTGACGAGGTCGGCGCGAGCTGTACCCTGATCGACATTGACGGGCTGCGGCTGCTGGTAGATGTCGGCATCCGCATCTCCGCGCGCAGCAGCCGGGGCATCGCCAACAGCCAACTGCCTGATCTGCAGCCGATCACTGAAGTGGGCGGGCCGGATTACATCCTGGTCACGCACGCGCACACCGATCACACCGGCGCGCTGCCGATGGTCGTCGAGCAGTACCCGCATGTGCCCGTCCTGATGACCCGCCCCACCTTCGCCCTGACGCGCACTCTCCAGCAGGACGCGCAGCGCATCATGAAGAGCCGTCAGGAAGAAGAAGGCGAACTCCCCCTCTTCGATGAAGTCAGCGTGCAGCGGCTGATGGACGCCGTCCAGCTTGTGGAGTTCAACCAGCCGATTAAACTCGGCGAGAACGCGCAGGTGACTTATCACGTCTCCGGGCATATCGCCGGGGCTGGCCTGCTCGTCATTGAGAGTACACGTGGGACGCTGGTCATGTCGGGCGATGTCTCGAAATCGGCACAGCGGACGGTCAAGAGCATCGAGGTGCCGCGCATCAAAGCGGACGCACTCGTACTGGAATCAACCTACGGCGGACGTCTCCACGCCAACCGCCGGGGCGAGGAAATCCGCCTGATCGAAATGTTAAAGCGGATTACGGATCGCGGCGGCAAGGTGCTCATCCCTGCGTTCGCGCTGGGACGTGCGCAGGAAGTCCTGCAGATCGTCCTGGCATACCGGGACCAGTTCAACCTGCCCGTGTATGCAGATGGCATGGTGCGCAGCGTCTGCAACGCCTACCACCAGTTCAGCGACCTGCTGCCAGAGCCGACGGTCAGAGCAGCACGCGAAGAACACTTGTTCTGGCGTAAAGGTGTCCAGGCGGTTCGTAACGCGCAGCACCGCCAGGAGATCGCCACCAGCGCGGGGCCAGCAGTGATCGTCGCCAGCAGCGGCATGCTGACCGGCGGCGCATCCGTTTATTACGCGAAACATTTCGTCGGTGATGAGCGCAATGCCATCTTGCTGACCGGCTACCAGGACGAGGAAGCGCCGGGGCGCTTCCTGCAGCGCATCATGCGCGAGCGAGACAAGGGCGAGACGCCAACGCTCAATCTGGACGGCAAGGCGGTCGAAGTGCGCTGTGAGATCGACACCTACTCCCTCTCCGCCCATGCGGACGAGGCCGAGCTGGTCGCTATCGCCCAGGCTCTCAAGGCGAGCGAGGTCCTGCTGGTGCACGGCGACGAGAGCGCGCGTCACAGCCTGGCGACCGCCCTCCGTCAGCGCCAGATCGCCGTCACCACACCCCGGATCGGCACGGTGCGCGAGTTTCATTTTGCCAGCAAGCCCTGGGGTATCGGGGCGCAGGTCGCCAGCGGCCAGCACACCGGCGAGGTCGATCTGGAGAAGCTGTGGGATTCAGTCAAGGCGCAGGCGGGCAGCACCTACACCGTCCGCGAACTATCGCAGGCGTGGTGGGGCGATACCAGCCGCGAGCCACAGATGCAGGCCGCACTCGACAGCCCGAACAACATCTTCTTCGCGCAGCACTGGCGCACGAAGACCAATTACGCCGTCCGCACGCCGGAACAGGTAGAACGGAGCCGTCGCCAGCGCGCCATCATGCTGGCGAACCCGGATATCGTCGGTAAGCTGGTCGTCCTGCGCAACAGCAACGAACAGCCGCGCATCGGCATCATCCGCAGCGCCGATGTCGATAGCTTCACGGCGGAAATCAGCGGGGCGAAGGGCAGTAACTACCCAGCCGATAGCCTGCTGTGGGTCATCGGGGACTGGCAGGGCTACGGCGATGAATCCCTTAAGGGGACGAAGAATCAACTGCGCGCCCTGCTGCAAAACGCCCGCGCCGCTGCTGATATGCTCATGCCGCTGAGTGCGCGCAGGGCGCTCGTCCAGGCGGAAACAGCCGTAGACCCGGCCTCACTGCTGCCCGATGAACTCCCCGGCGGCATCGATCGACAGACGGCGCTGACAGCAATTGTACTGGCCCTCGCCGATGATCATGCGGTGGTCGAGCAGGGCGGATTACGCCCCCAGCGCGCCTACCAGACAGGCCCCCTCGAACAAAACGAAGCGCGCAATCTGGCGCTGACTTCTTTCCCGCCGGAGGCACGACTGCGCAAAGTCGGCATGGAGGTACACCGGCGGCGGCTGACGCTCGGCTTTGACTTCCCGCAGGTGGCCGAAAAGCGCTTCGCAGAACAGATCGAGCAGCTTGCGGAACAGACCGGCTGGGATGTCGCCGTTAAGCAGAACGTCAATCAGCTCGCCCTCTCCGAAGTCCTGACGGAGCTGCTGCCGGAGGGTGCCAGCATCAGCAAGGGGCCATCGTTTTTCATGGATCGTGGCCAGGTGAGCGCCCGCCTGGATGGCGTCGACAACCTGCCAGAACTGCGACAGTCATTCCGCGATGAAACCGGCTTTGAACTGCTGATCGATGGCGATGAACCGGCTACTGCTGGCAATGGGCCGGCACCGTCACAGAGCAGCCCCGCCCCCGATACGGAACGCATGGAGATCAATGCGGCCTATGCCCACATCAAAGCGGCGCTGAATGAGCACGGGCTGACGCGCACCAGTCTTAAGCAGGGCCAGATCGTACTTTCGTTCATCTCACCTCAGGTGGGCGCACGGCATCAGGCGAACATTGACTTGCTCGCTCAGCAGACGGGCTATCCGCTCGACATTCACCCGCACCCCAACCAGCAGATGATCCTGCAGGCGGCGCGGCAGCGCATGGTCCAGGCGGGCTGGATCATCCGTAAAGGCCCTGGCATCCACATGGACCGTGGCGCGATCAGCGTGAGCCTCGCCCAGATGCCCGACGAAGCGGCCGTCCAGCAGGTCACAGATGCCCTGCTCGACCAGACCGGCTATACCCTTGAAGTCAGCGTGTAAGGTTGCGGGTCAGCGTGCGGCCAGAGCGTAGACATAGCCCTGTACCCCATTGTGGAACGTCACCACGTCGCGCACGATCAGGCCGTCATCGACCAGCTCATCGATCATGGCGATCAGATGCGGTGATTTGCGCCGGTGCAGCGCCCGCGCGATCTCAGTGCGCGTCAGTGGGTCGTCGGCCTGTGCGAGCGCTTCCAGTATCAGGTTACGGGTTTCGTCGCGTGGACGGTGTTCCTGCTGCGGCATGGGGCCTTCCTGCGTGTGCTTCTTCTGCCTGCGACTTAGCTCACCTACAGGTGAGCCAGCCGGCTCGGCAGCTCGTGATCAGCCGAAAGTGTAGTCGATTCGCCGGAGTGACACCAGCCTTCAGTTATACGTGATAAGTGAACATTCATTATCACTTGCGATAAGTTAAGAAGGCGTTGGTATCCCAACTGGCCCGGCCAACCCTTACGCCGTCAACCTGGCGGCTTGGGATATCCCGGCTTGCCCTGCCAACTCCCCTATTCAGGGAGCTGTATGCTTGCGAAAATCATGAATCGTGCATATACTGCTGGCAAGATGCTAACATACTTAATGGGGACCCGGTATGCACGTCGCAGAACTGGATGCCATTCTGAGGACGCTCACACCGCACCAGCTGAAACTGGTACAAGCACTTTATGACAGCGACGGCCAGTGGCTGACCCGCTCTCAAATGGCGCGCGCCATCGGGAAAAAACGGCTGACGCCGTACGATATCGACTGCCTGAAAATGCTGACAGAACACGCCATCATTCAGACTTCACGGCGCCCGACGACCGCACCTGGATCAGAGTTCGCCTACATCTATCACATGCCGGATGCAATGGCGGAACTCATCGCTTACTGGGACGAGCTGCGTGAGCAGGAGCTCACGGAGCGGCGTCGCCGCCCTGTGAATTTGGTGAACGAGTAGGCCCGCAGAGTTAGCTCACCTACAGGTGAGCTAACGGGCAGGGATCAGTCATGCACATTATTTCGCTGCTGAATGAAAAAGGCGGTGTAGGCAAGACGACGCTCGCCACGCACATCGCGACCGGGCTGGCGGTACGCGGCTTCCGCGTGATCCTCGTCGACGCTGATCCACAGGGCCACGCGACGGTCGCGCTGGGCGTCCAGCGTGCGCCCGGCCTCTATGATCTGCTGGTGCGCGGGCTGTCATTTAAGGACGTGCTGATCCGCATTCCACCTGAGCAATACGGCATACCCAATAAGCCGGTCGAGGGCCAGCTGTATCTGATCACCTCCAATGCGGAAACACGCGCCATCCCGCTGATGACCAGCGACGGCCTGATCGTCCTGAAGCGCTTTAACGAGCTGCGCGAATCCGTCGATGTGGTTGTGTTTGATACCTCGCCGACGCCCTCACTGCTGCATGCCTCGATCTACATGGCGACGCACAGCATCGTCTATCCAACGGAGTGTGAATACCTCTCACTGGATGGCCTTGTTCAGAGCCTCAGCCACAAGGATATGATCCAGCCAACCCGCAGTCAGTGGGGTCTGGAATCAATCGACGTAATGGGCATCGTGCCCATGAAATATCGTGCCAAGACCATCCTGCACCAGAAGAATCTACAGAGTATGCGCAGCCAGTTCGGCAAGAAAGTCTGGCCACCGCTGGCGCTGCGCACCATCTGGGGCGAGGCTTCGCTGATGCGCCGTCCGGTCTTCCATCTGGCGCCGGAGAGCAAAGCGTCTGAAGAAATCTGGCAGGTTGTCAATCGCGTGCAAGAGGCGATCACATGAGCCGCAAAAAATATTTGCAGGACGCCGACCCGTTCGCATCGGTTCAGCCCAGCGCTGAGACGTCTTTTGAGGCCTTCGATGCGGAGCTATTCGGCGTTATCGAAAGAGTTGATGCGAACCGTCAGGCAGCCGTACCCGTCAGCATCATGGATATACAGCCTGATCCAGCGCAGCCACGACGTACGCTGCCGTCGGTTATCCGGCAGGAATGGTCCGGTCAGCCGGCTGATCTGGGCGATCTGTTTATGCGCTGGCAGCAGCGCGTGGAGGACGAGCGCGGCACGCCGTTTGATCTGGGTGCGTACCTGGATGCCGAAAGCGACCTGCGCGACGCGGATCAGCCGGAGCCTGGGCCGCTGGAGCGCATTCTGCTGGAATTGATTGCACTGGCGGTCAGCATCCGGCGCGAGGGCCTGACGAATCCGATCACTGTTGCGCCCGTAGGCCAGCGCTACCTGATCGAAACCGGCGAGCGTCGCTGGCTGGCGTACCATCTGTTGCACATCCACACAGGCGACGAGCGTTACCAGCATATCGCCGCCCGCACGGTGGAAAAAGTCAATATCTGGCGGCAGGCTGCCGAGAATAACGCCCGTGCCAACCTCAACGCGATCAGCCGTGCGCGGCAGTTCGCCGTGCTGCTGATGGCGCTGCTGACCGAAAAAGAGGGCAAAAAGTACAAATCCATCGACAGCTTCAAGCATGAGCAGGATTACTATGCACAGGTCGCTGATGGTAATCGCCACGGGACACCGCGCAACACCAGTGAGCGCCTGCTCAACGCGATGGGGCTAAAACACGTCAAACAGATTGGCGATTATCGCGCGCTGCTGCGTCTGCCACATCCCGTCTGGGAGCTGGCCGATGACCTCCAGTGGACGGAATACTTCATTCGCAGCTTGCGAGAGCAGGCCCGTGATGATGATCATCTGATACAACTCGCACAGAAAGCCGCCCGCGAACAGGGCTATAGCTCACCTACAGGTGAGGTAAAGCCACCGCGTAAGCCGCCACGCCCGAAGCCGAATCACAGCGAACTGAGCGCACCGGGCAGCCGTCAATACTATGCTGAATTCACGCGGATCATGCGCAAAGCAGGACCCGGCAAGAGCCGCGCTAATCAGCAGGCGCTGTCGCGTATTGATGAGTTCCGGCGCTGGCTGGACGAACAGGCCGCTATCCTGCGGCGTTACATGGATGAGTAGGGGAAGCAGCAGGTCTCAGCGTGGTTTACCATATGGTCGACCATACGGTATCAGTTGCTTGCGTGAAGATCACATTAAGGGTAAAGTAGTGGTCGTATCTCTTTATTAGTGGCACTGACGAACGAGGTTGTAAACACAGTTGGCGTTGTTGTGGTCAACCTGTAAATAAAAAAAAGGTACGTCAGCTTTCGCTGGCGCACACCCACAACAACTACAACTATCATTCAAAGTGACACGGCTTGGCAATCCATATGTCACTCCAGACACCTACATTGTAGGCTGAACTGCGCGTTTTTGCAACCCAAATTCGTCTGTGTCCGCCACTTTTGGGGCACAAAATGGCGAAAAAACAGGCAAATTTTAATGCAAATTCAGATGAGAATCCGCTCATTCGGAGTGCAGAACTGTATCATCATCAAGGTTATGCCGTGATTCCCGTCTGGGGCGATAAATCGCCAGAGCGGGCAAAAGTCGCGGCAATCCCCTGGAAAGACTACCGTCACCGACGCCCTTCTCTTCCGGAGCTTCACCATTGGTTCGGTCAGCAGCGCTATGGTGGGCTGGCTCTGATAACCGGTATGATCTCACGGCTGGTCGTGCTCGATTTTGACGATCCAGCCTTAGCTGATCGCTTCGAGCTGCAATTGCCGCACCTGACCAGAACGCGCACGATACGCTCTGCCGGTCGTGGATTGCCACACTACTATTTTCACGTTCCGACTTACCTGCATGTCGAGAGTCGCCGCGCTCCGGGTGCTGATCTGCAATCAGATGGGCGTTATGTCATCGCGCCGCCTACAGCGGGTTATCAGGTCATCCGTGGTGGGCAACCCCTGACACTCGATAAATCCGCGCTGAAGGCTTTATACGGCTTCCTGGACGCAGCTGTGGCGGCTGCCAGGCCCCGCTACGCTGTACTCGCTCCTGTGAAGCAGCCCCCCGAGCCATTGCCAGAAGTTGTTCCACCACAACCGACGATCTCTCTCAGTGATCTTGTGACTGTATATCGAATGCGTGCATCTCATGGAGGGCGTAATCAGAGCTTGTTCCGCGTGGCACTTCAGGCGCGTGATGCCGGTTATCCGCGTGAACTTGTCGAACAAAAACTCGTAGATGTCCATGCTGCACAGCAATCACATGAAAAACCCGCAGAATCGATACTGGCACGTCGCGCTGAGGCACGTCGTACAATTGCCAGCGTCTATAGTCGCCCGCCGCGTCGTCCGCGATTGCCGCAGACTTCAGTACTCCCGAACACACTGCGTGAAGCGCTCGTACAGCGTGGGCAGACGCACGTCCTGCGTGTGATCGAGGGGCTGCGTCTGCTTGGCTCACCTACAGGTGAGCTAAATCCACTGACTGAACGTGAAATTCGTGAAAAGCTCACAGGTGTTGTTGGTCGTCATTCCATCCTACATGCGCTGAAGTCCACCTATCCTGATGGCAAATCGGTTTTTCATGCTGTTTCTGATCACAAAAACCCTTCCCCCACACCCCCAACCCATACAGCCGTTGCCTCTGATGCGTGCGGACGCACAAACAAAAAATGCTTTTTGTTTAGGGCGTCAGAATCAGACAAAAATCGGCGGGGGCGGCCTGCGGTGCGCTACATCGTGCCCGATGTTGCCACGCTGTGCGCGGGCTTTGGCGTTGACCTGGGGGCTGGCGATGCCCTCCGCGTGGAAGATCTACGCAGCGCCGGTGCCTACCGTGCCTCACTTAATCGGGAACTGCTGCGTCGTCGACCGGGGACATACAGCCGCCGGTGGCTCTCTCGGCGGATTGGCGTCAGCGTGAGGACCTGGCAGCGGTATTGCCGGGCGACGAGCGTGCGACGCAGCCCCGACTATCAACAGACGCCGCTGCACTGGCACAACCTGAACGTGATCCCACAGGGTATGGAGTTGGGTGGGGCGTGTTTGCAGGATGACCAGGGCAAGCGCTACCCGGCAGTGATGGCTATTGCCCGCCGCCTGCTGGCGAAGGGACGCCGTGTTAGCTTCCTGCTGCAGCAGCACAATCACTACTGGGTTGATGCGCCGCCGGTGATCCTCCCTGCGATGGCCTCAGAATCGCGCGAAAAGTGCCCGATTCCGCGTTTTTTGCCCGTCTCAGGGCAAGTTACCGCCAACAAGCCCTCAGAGGGCCTCAAATCGCCTGAGAAGCACCCCTCAACCCGTGACCTGCCGATCGCTGCGGCCGCAGTTCTAAACCCGCCAATGCCGCCGCAGGTCCCGGTTAGCTCACCTGTAGGTGAGCCAGCGGCGGAGACCATGCCGGCTGGCCGAGAGACACGCCGCAGGTATCGCAGGCCGCTAACGGATACCCGGTTGGAAGCGCTGGCGCAGCGGCTGTATGAGACAGTGCGCGCGTTGTGTCAGGAAGGCGTGCGCACCCTGAGTCTGGTCAATGCCCGGCGTCTCGTGAGCTTCTACCCGCTGCGACTCATCCACAATGCGCTGCACGTGCTCAAGCAGCGCGCATCCATCCAGAACCCGGCGGGCTTCCTGGTCACCTTTCTGAGATCGGAGTACAAACTTATCATGACTTAAAATGAGCGAACGTGTGAACCAACGACTGTAGGGCACACCCACAGTTCTGAATCCGCGTTGATTCAGGTAAAATCTGAGGAGTTGTGCACCGTTCTGCTGGAATTTTCCTGGAATTGCGATACGAGATGTCTATGGTCAGCGAAACCAGTCAGGAACCCAGGCCGCCGGCGTCAAAGCTCAGCGCCTGGTATCGGGCAACGCGCCCGCGCGTGTTCGTGGCCTCATTCGTGCCGATGGGGGTGGCGGCGATGCTGGCCCTTGAGGACGGCGTCTTCAATCTGCTGTATTTTCTGTTGGCCCTGATCGGCGTGATGCTGCTGCAAACCGCGGCGAATCTGGTCAACGAGTACGCGGATTATCGGCGTGGCGCGGATACGCTCAAAGAGGCGGGCCAGGGTATGGCGATCAAAGGCCAGTTCCTGATGCCGGGTGAAGTGCTGGCCGGGGCAGTTGCCTCGACGGTGGGTGGCTCGCTGATTGGCCTGTTTCTGCTGGCACAAAGCGGCCCCTGGCTGTGGGTGATCGGCATTGGCGGCGTGCTGGTAGCCATCACTTACACCGCGGGACCCTTCCCGCTGGCCTATAATGGCCTCGGCGAGGTCGCTGCGGGGGTCTTCATGGGGCCGATGATCGTACTGGGTGCATACTACGTGATGAATCCTGACGTCAGTACGCAGCGCGCCCTGGAAGTCGTGTTGGCCAGCCTGCCGGTGATGTTCACCACGGCGGCGATCCTGCACGCCAACAACATCCGCGATCTGGAAGCAGATCGCGCCGCCAATAAGCGGACGCTGGCGGTGATCTTCGGCCGCGAGGCCGCACGTTGGGAGTATAAGCTGCTGCTGGCGGCCTGCTATGTGTCACAGATCGGGCTGGTGTTGGCTGGTCTGATGCCGCCGCTGACGCTGCTCAGCCTGCTGACCGTGCCTGAAGCACGTCGACTCTCGCGTGTTTTTGACACAGAGACGGCAGTGCCGCCGCTGCACGTCGCGCAGGGGCAGACGGCGCGCCTTCATGGGCGAATCGGCCTGCTGATTGTGTTTGGCTGGGCAGTCTGGCTGCTCGGCAGCGCTTTACTGACCGCGTAGGACAGTGGCTTATACGTCCGCAATACGGCTGCACAGTGTTCCGCCTGGTTATGCCACTACAGGCGGATTCTTCGCAGTTTGGAATGTTTGTGTTATGCTATTATCCGAACAATAGTGGCTCTTTAAATTCGGAACAAACATGGAACAAGAAGAGATTCAATCGGTCGCCCGAGACGTGGCCGAGAAGCTGGGGGAAAACGAACCCAATCCTGTCCGGCAGATTGAGATGATCCTCAAGCATCTGGGGCCTGAATTCGTTCAGGAACACCTTGATGAGACGCTCAAGATCGAGGCCGAAGGCGGGATGATGACCCAGGACGGCAAGCGCCGTCGCTCGGCAGGGGGCGTGTTCTTCTATATCGTGAAGGGCAAGATGGAGCCGAGTATTCGGCAGATCATCTTCCCGAACTTCGGCCAGACCACCAAGGGCGCCGTTATGGAATGGCGCGAGCGGCAGGAGATGATCGACAAGGTCAAAGATGATCCCGGTGAGCTGCGCCGCGTCGCCGTGACACTCTATGGACGTCCCGGCAAGATCGAAATCCTCGATAATTCTGTCGTCATGGCGATGAACTTCGAGCACCCAACCGCGCCCTATCCGCGCGGTGTTCCGCATCCGCCCGGTGGTACCAACCCCTTCGTCGTCTACATGGCGATGAAACAGTGGGAAGTCATCGCGGAGCACGTCAAATCCGGCAAGGATGAGCTGATTGTCGAAGGCACGCTCTCGCTGGATCAGGAGACGGGGACCATCGCAGTCTACGCGACGCGTATCACGACGAAAATGCTGGAGAAGCGTCAGCGCAAGGATGAGGAACAACAGGCCAGAGCCGCTACAAAAGCCGCCAACGAAGCCAAAGCCCAGGCGGATAAAGAGAAAGCCCGACAAACCCGCTCTGGTGATCGTAATGGCAGCAGGGGCGCACGCGATGATCGCGGCGCACGCCCCGGCAAACCAGGCGGCAGGCCCGGCGGCAGACCGGATCGCCCGCGTGCTGCCAGTGGCCCGCGCTCGAACCCCATACCGGAGCGCCCGGCTATCGATACGGGCGGCATGCCGCCGGATATCGCCCAACAACTGCGCAAGCTTGAACAAGCCTCGCAGACCCTGCGCAGCCGCATCGCTGCGAAAGAGGCCAAGGGTCAAAAAGCCAGCATGGAGCAGAAACTGCTGCGCAACAACGAGCAGCAGATCGAAAAACTCCTCCGCGAAAATCAGCGCTGAGCATCACATAATCACGCAATCAACGTAAAAAGGGGCGCATCAGCGCCCTTTTTGCACGTCCCACCCCCGCCCGCTGTGTGTCGTCGCTTGACTTGTGACCTGAATCGGCCTATCCTGCGAGAATGTTGGGCTACCAATGATTAGGCCACCAATGATCGAACCCTCTGAAGAAATCCAGGTAATTGAGCTGCACGTACTCATGGCGACGGTTGCTAAAATGTCGCGGCATGCCTTTGAACAGCGGCTGAGCGTTGCCAGCGCTGATATAAGTCCGCTGCAATATGGCGTCCTGCGCACCCTCAACTATGAGGGCAGCTTCACCATCAGCGAACTCAGCCGCCGCTTTCACTGTGATCCATCCACGCTGGTGCCCTCCGTCGATAAGCTCGAAGCGCGAGGACTCGTGCAGCGCCAGCGCGACCCGAACGACCGGCGGCGTATCCCACTGCTGCTGACGGAAGCAGGGCAGACGATGCTGAACCTGATCCCCATCGTGTGTGAGGAAGACCCGCTCATGATCGGACTGCGTCATATGCCCGCTGAGGACGTCACGCATTTGCTGGCGTTGATGCGTTCGTTGGTGCGTCACATGCCAGAAGGCGAAGCGCTGCTCGAACACGCCATGGAGCGCCTGCGCGCTTATCACGTGGTCGTGCAGGAACAGCGCGACCAGCCAGTCTCACCGCGTATTGATCCGGAAACAGGAGTCGAATAGTTTATGCAAGCGACCGCAAGCGTACCCCGGCGTGAACGTCGCCGGGGCAGCAAAGAGGGCCGCAGTGCGCTGCTGAGGGCGATCGGCGCGCTGCGTAATCAGCGCCGCAGCGCGACCATTGCCTATGGGGCGCTGGTCGTCGCCACGCTGGCGCAGCTGATGGTGCCGCTGCTCGTGCAGAACATCATCAACAGCGTGACTGATGGTGCCGTCGCCAATAGCATCCTGAGTATCGAAAACCCGATTGTGCGCAATCTGGCGATTGGGGCGCTGGGCCAGCAGACCGGCCAGACCGCCGAACAGTTACAGCTCGCCAGCCAGAATGCGGAGAGCTGGATGCTGCAGACGGCGCTCGTCATCGTGCTGTTTACGATCGTGCGTGGGGCGTTTTCTTTCGTGCAGGCCTACATGGCGGAAGCGACCTCACAGGGCGTTGCCTTTGATTTCCGCAATGCGATCTTCACCAAGCTGCAGCGGTTGTCGTTCAGCTACTACGATCGCAATCAGACGGGCCAGCTCATGATCCGCGCCACAGACGACGTCGAAAAGGTGCGTCTGTTCATCGCGCAGGGCCTCGTACTGACGGTTCAGGCGCTGCTGCTGCTGGCGGCGACGCTCATCATCCTCTTCCTGACCAACTGGCGGCTGACGCTGGTCGTGCTGCCCATCCTGCCGATTGCGCTGGTGCTGTTCATGAGCTTCGGCGCGATCTCGCAGCCGCTGTTCCGGGGCGTTCAGAAGCGCCTCTCGCGTCTGAATACGATCCTGCAGGAGAACCTCGCTGGCATCCGTGTGGTGAAGGCCTTCACCCGCGAGCCACACGAACAGGCTAACTTTGACAAATCTGCGGATGATCTGTTCTCGCAGCAGTTGAGCGTCACGCGCATCTTTATGTTCCTGTTCCCGGTGATCTTCCTGGTCGCGCAGATCGGGCAGGCGGCGATACTCTACTTCAGTAGTGCACAAATCCTGGATAACACGCTCACCCTGGGCGAATACCAGCAGTTCACGCTGTATCTGGCGTACGTCTTCTTCCCGATCGGCCAGCTTGGTTTCATCATCACGCTGATGGCGCAGGCTGCCGCCTCAGCGGATCGTATCTACGAAATCCTGGACGCCAGGAGCGAAGTCAGCAATAAGCCCGACGCCGTCACGCTGCCGCCTATGGAGGGCCGCGTCGAACTGGATAACGTCACTTTCCGCTACTTCGGCGGCAGCGATCCAGTCCTGAAGGATGTCAGCTTCACTGCGGAGCCGGGCCAGACGATCGCGCTGTTAGGGGCGACAGGCAGCGGCAAATCGACCATCATCAACCTGATCCCGCGCTTCTATGATGTGAGTGAGGGCGTGGTGCGGATCGATGGCTATGACGTGCGCGACGTTACGCTGGATAGCCTGCGCAGTCAGATCGGCATTGTGTTGCAGGAGACGAACCTCTTCGGCGGGACGATCCGCGATAATATCGCCTTTGGTCGGCCAGACGCGACCCTGGAAGAAGTCACCGAAGCGGCCAAAGCCGCCGCCGCGCATGACTTCATCATGAGCTTCCCGGAGGGCTACGAGACGCCCGTCGGCGAGCGCGGTACATCGCTCTCTGGCGGGCAAAAGCAGCGCATCGCCATCGCCCGCGCCCTGCTGCTGAACCCGCGTCTGCTGATCCTGGATGACTCGACCAGCGCCGTCGATCTCGTTACGGAAGCGCGCATTCAGGCCGCGCTGGATCGCCTGATGGAAGGTCGCACCAGCATCGTGATCGCTCAGCGCATCACGACGGTGCTCAAGGCCGATCAGATCATTGTGCTGGACAAGGGGCAGGTGGCCGCTATCGGCAAACATGCTGATCTGATGGAGAACAGCGCTATCTACGCTGAAATCTACAACTCGCAGCTCGTCGATGACGCCGCACCAGAAGGGCAGGGCTGATCACTATGATGGGACTTGATAACAGGCGCGGCCTGTTGGACAGCGAAACGTCAAAACCGCAGAATCTGGGTCAGACGCTGGCCCGCTTCAGCCGCTATTTTCGGCGCTTCTGGTCGGGGGTGCTGGTGGCTGTGGTCTTCGTCTTCATTTCGACATGGGCCCAGGTGACCGCCCCCGAGCTGATCGGTCAGGCGGTGGATTGCTACCTGTTCCAACCGCAGGCCAACGCCCAGATGATGCAGATGATGCAGGCTGGCGGCGACGAAGCCGCCACAGCCCAGACAGCGGCGACCAGCAACTGCTGGTACACGGCGGACGACGCGAGCAGTATCGAAGCGCGCATCCAGGCTGACGACAGTATCCCGGAAGATGAGAAGGGCGCAGCCATGACCGCCGCCAAACTGGCCGGCATCGGCGGCCTGACGCTGCTGCTACTGGGCCTGTTCATCCTGGCGGCTGCGATGCAGGGCATGGCGTTTTATGCGATGGCGTGGAGTGGTCAGAATGTGCTGCGCGACCTGCGCAAAGAACTGTTCCGGCAGATTCATCGGCTGTCGCTGGGCTACTTCGTCCGCAACGAGGCGGGCGGCGTCATGAGCCGCATCACCAACGACACCGATACTATCCAGCAGGTGTTCAATTTTGCCCTGCTGAGCGTGTTCAGCGGCGCGCTGCTGATTGTGTGGATTGCCGTCCGTATGCTGCAGGCTAACTGGATTTACGCCCTCATCAGTCTGACGGTCGTCCCGGCGATGGCTGTGGCAACCGTCTACTTCTCGACGCAGGCGCGGCGTGCTTTCCGCATTGCGCGTCAGGAGATCGGCAGCGTCAACGCCGATCTGCAGGAGAGCATTGCGGGCGCGCGCGAGGTGCAGGCTTTCAACCGCGAAGAAGCCAGCATCGCCGGTTTCCGGGATACCAATGCCGCCAACCGTGACGCGAACGTCCGTGCGGCTGCGTTCACGAGCGCGCTCAACCCCGTGCTGGAAGCGCTCGGTTTCATCGCGCTGACGATCGTAGTGGTTACTGGTGGCCTGTCAGTGCTGCGCAATGAGCCGCTGCTTGGGGTGGGGGCGGTCGTCTCACTGGGGACGATCATCGCCTTCATCCAGTACGTACAGCGCTTTAACCAGCCCATACAGCAGATCGCCGTCCTGTGGACCAATATTCAGAACGCCATCGCTGGCGGCGAACGCATCTTTGTCCTGCTCGATGAGCAGCCGGACATCACCGAAAAGCCCACCGCCCGCGAGTTGCCGCCTATTGAGGGGCACGTCACCTATGAAAACGTCTGGGCGGAATACAAACCCGGCGAACCCGTGCTGAAGGACATCAGCTTCTCGGCGGAACCAGGGCAGATGGTCGCCGTCGTCGGGCCGACCGGCGCTGGCAAGACGACGATCGTTAATCTGCTGCCGCGTTTCTACGATGTCTCCGGCGGCGCGGTGCGCATTGATGGCCATGACGTGCGCGATGTGACCGTCGCCAGCCTGCGCAGCCAGATCGGTCTGGTGCTGCAGGATACCTTCCTGTTCAGTGATACGGTTATAAATAACATCCGCTACGGGCGTCTTGATGCCACCGACGAAGAGGTCATCGCAGCGGCGAAGATCGTCGCCGCCGACAGTTTCATCGAGAAACTGCCCGACGGCTATCAGACGGTGCTCGGCGAGCGTGGCAGCGGACTCAGCCAGGGCCAGCGCCAATTGATCGCTATCGCCCGCGTCGCCCTGATGAACCCGCGCCTGCTCATACTCGATGAGGCTACCAGCAGTGTCGATACGCGCACGGAGCGTATCATCCAGGCCGCCTTCGAAAAGCTGCTGGCCGGGCGTACCAGCTTCGTCATCGCGCATCGCCTTAGCACGATCCGCAGCGCTGATCTGCTGCTGGTGCTGGAGAATGGCCAGATCGTTGAGCGCGGCACCCATGACAGTCTCCTACAGGCGGAGGGCGCGTACTATGATCTGTACATGAGCCAGTTCCGCTACGAAGAACCCGCCCCGGGCGATGAGACGCCACAGCCCGCCGGCGACTGAACCAGCGTCTGATGCAGGCGGTACACAGCCGCAAAAATGCACACGCACACCTGCAGGCCCCCACTCACCATGAGGGGGCCTGTCCACGAGCACGCATTCACCTCTGCCAGCCGATCTGTTATCATCGATAGCATGACGACAATCACTGCTGAAACCACGTTAAAATCCTTCAAGATAGGCGATATCCTCATCGAAACGCCGCTGACGCTGGCACCGATGGCGGGGCATACCAACTATGCTTTTCGCAGCCTGTGCCGTGAGCAGGGCGACTGCGGCCTCGTCTGCACGGAACTTATCAGCAGTGCCGCGCTGCAGACGAAAGGCAGCCGCAGGAAATCGCTGGCGATGTTTGACTGGCGTCCTGAAGAGCACCCGGTCGCAGTGCAGCTCTTCGGCAGCGACCCGGCGATCGTCGCTGAAGCGGCGCGCATTGTCGTCGATCACGGAGCCAGCATTGTGGATATCAACATGGGCTGTTGGGTGCCGAAGGTCGCCAAGAAGGGGGGCGGTGCGGCGCTGCTGCGTGATGTCTGCACGGCGACTGCCGTCGTTGAGGCGGTTGTACATGCCGTTGATGTGCCGGTGACCGTCAAGGTGCGCAGCGGTTTTGAAGATGGCATCATCACGGCGGTACCCTTTGCGAAGGCGGCGGAGCAGTGCGGCGTGAAGGCGGTCGCCGTCCATGCGCGCTTCGCCGGGCAGGGGCACGGCGGCCAGGCGGATTGGGACGTTATCCGGCAGGTCAAGGAGGCGGTTGATAGCATGCCGGTCATCGGCAACGGCGATATTCACACCGCTGAGGATGCCGCCCGCATGTTAGCGATCACCGGCTGCGATGCGGTCATGATTGGCCGTGCCGCGCTGGGACAACCGTGGCTGTTCCATCATATCGCCCACACACTACGGACAGGCGAGGACTTGCCGCAGCCATCCCGTGCGGTGCGGGCTGCGTTCGCCCTGGAGCATGCCCGGCGTACGTTGGCGACGACGACGCTCTCAGCGAAACAGGCCGTGCTGGAACTGCGGGGTCAGTTGAGTAAGTATCGGCTGGACGAGCCGGGCAGTGTGCAACTGCGCAACCGACTCGTCCGTTGTTCGACTTTGGAAGAGATCGAGGGGCTGCTGCTGCCGATTATCGCGGCAGAGCAGTAAGCGGCCTAAGCGTTGATAGCACGCGGGTCGAGCGCATCGCGCACGCCGTCCCCGATGAAGTTGAAGGCCAGCACTGTTACCACGATGAAGAAACCCGGTGTCACCCACATCCACCACATGCCGCTGTCGATGCGATCCTGCGCGCCGGTCAGCATGTTGCCCCAGGTCGCTGTAGGGGGCTGCACGCCAAAACCCAGGAAGCTCAGATAAGCCTCCGTGATGATGGCCGTCCCGATCGCCAGGGTTGCCGTCACGACGATTGGCGCGACCAGATTCGGCAGCAGGTGACGCACGATGATGCCGAACGGTCCGACACCCATCGCCCGCGCCGCCACGATGAATTCCTGCTCCTTAAGGCTGAGGACCTGCGCACGCACAATGCGCGAGAGCTGCATCCAGCTCGTCAGGCCGATGATCAGCACGATCCAGACGACCGTCGCGCTGACTTCTCTGCCGAGGATGACCGTCGTTGAGGCATTGCGCGTTAACACAGACGATAACACCAGCAGCAGGATCAAAGGCGGGATGGCTAGAAAAGCCTCCGTCACCCGGCTGAGCAGCCCATCCATCAGGCCGCCATAATAGCCGCTGATCACACCGATTGCCGTCCCGACTGAGATCGAAATCGCCACTGATACCAGCGCAATCGCAATCGAAATCTGGCCGCCGTAAATCGAGCGGATGAAGACATCACGCCCGACCAGATCGGTACCGAAGGGGTGCGCTTCGCTGGGTGGAGTGCCCTTATTCAGCAGGTTTGTGCGATTGCCCTGGCTCTCTGTGTAGAAGAACGCGCCAGCCGTCACATACAGCATGACTGCTACCAGCATCACCAGACCAAATACCGCCATACGGTGCCGTAGAAAGCGCCGGCTGATGATCTGCCGAATCGTTAGCGGCTCGATCAGATCGTGTTCTTCGATTTTAGCCACGCCTGCTTGTTTCTTGGACGCATTAAGGGTCGCGTCAGCCATGTCTCTTCTCCTATCGTGCCGGGTTATGCTGCCGCTGTGGCCTACGTATACCGAATACGCGGATCAACCCAGGCATAAATGATATCCGCGATGAGCTGGAACAGCACGACGCCGACCGCCGTAAACAACGTGAAGACCAGCAGCACTGGCGGGTCGAGGGTTTGCAGGCTCTGGATGAACAGACGCCCCATGCCCGGCCAGGAGAATATCGTCTCCGTCACTACCGCGCCGCTGAAATAGAAGGGAATATCCAGCGCGATGAGCGTAATCAGCGGGATGGAGGCGTTCTTGAAGGCGTGCAGGTAGACGATCCGCCGCTCGTTAAGCCCTTTGGCACGGGCTGTGCGGATGTAATCCGAGTTGATGACTTCCAGCATGCTGGAGCGCACAAAGCGCGCATATCGGGCGATCCCAATGGCTGCGATACTGATCGTCGGCAATATCAGCCGGACTACCAGCTCGTCAAAAGATCGATCGCCGCGTGGGTCATACATACCAGAGGTCGGCAAATGGGGTAAGCCTAACTCTCGGAACGTGACAGAAAATATAAGCACGCCTAACAGCGCAATCAGGAAGATCGGCATGGAGAACGTCACAAACGAGAGCGTCGTGATGAGGTTATCGACCCAGGTATAAGGTCGCAAGGCGGAGAATACGCCGATCGCAACGCCAAATATGACCGTTGTGATTAGCGCAGAGGTGCCTAATATGATTGTATTCGGCAAGAAGTCGCCGATCACATCCGTAACGGGCCGGTTGTAGCGGATCGACTGGCCCAGGTCGCCGCGCAGGATGCCCTCACGCTGGCCGAAGGTATCCGGTTCGCCGTCAAAATCCAGATCGCGCATGAACCAGTCATCGCCGATATACCAGTGCACGAATTGGAGCGGCACCGGGTCATCCAGGCCGAGCGAGCGTCGCAGGTAAGCCCGATCCTCTTCACTCACCGTTGGCTCAAGCGCCAGATACGCGAAGGGGTCGCCTGCTGCTTTCAGCAGGAAGAAGATGATGATGTTGACGATAATCAGCAGTGGGATCGCCTGGAGAATGCGACGGAAAATATACTGCGTCATGAGGAACCTGCTTTGCTATGTTCGTTGGATTGCCGTGTCTGATCGATAGCTGTGGTGGCCGGGGGCACACCACGTGCGCCCCCGGTATTGCACAAGATTTTACTCAGCGGGCACCCAGTTCTCGATACCCGTGAACCAGTTGGCGGCCAGCGTACCGACGTTATTGCGGACGCTTTCCGGATCAACCACGGCGCTGTTGACTGCGAACCAGGTGTTGCGCAGGCGCAGACCGTGCCAGAAGTGACCCTCGAACTTGAGGCGAACGGCTTCGGCGATCAGTTCATCGCGCTCGGGCCCGGGCAGGGTGGAGCGGATCTGCTGATCGACTTCGTCGTAGCGTGGGTTGCAGAACTGCCACGGGTTGAAGCCATCCGGGTTCTCATCGCTCGGGATGCCGGAGCAGTAGTAGCTGTCGGCATCGCTGGTCGGGGTCAGCGGGTCGGCGCTGTTGGCGAAGAGTGCCAGGTCCCACTCGTAAGTGGTCAGCGTACCGCGATCGGCGAAGCTGGCGAACAGGGTGGTCGCCGGGATGATCTGGATATCCACGCCGATACCGACGCAGCTCAGCGCTTCACCGATGACCAGCTGGTAGTTGTTACGCAGCGTGTTTTCGGTGGTGACGAAGCGCAGGTTAGCCAGCGCGACGCCATCGTTCTCACGCGGGGTCACGCCGGAGCAATCCGCCATACCGCTTTCGACATCTTCGACGGCCGGTTCGTCGCCATCGGTATCGACCCAGCCGGCTTCATCCAGCAGGGCGCGCGCACCAGCGACGTTGTATTCCAGGAAGGGCAGGTCTTCCGGCCACAGGACCGACGGGTACCAGGAGGTCGGGGCCGGGATGCCGGGGCCAACCAGTTGTTCCGCGAAGAACACGCGGTTGATTGCATGGGCGATCGCACGGCGGACGCGCTCGTCCATCAGGGCTTCGCCGCCATGTTCCGCGCTGACACCATTTTCACCACTGCGGATCCACAGCGCATCGCTGTACACGCCGAGCACGCTGAAGGTCTCAACGTTTTCCATCGCGGCGTATTCCGGCTGAGTGTCATCGCTCCAGTTGAAGCTGATGTCGATTTCGCCGTTGCGCATGGCGTTACGCTTCTGCACGTCGTCGGTGATGAAGCGCAGGATGACGCGGTCGAAGGCCGGTTCGTTGCCCTGCCAGAATTCATTCTTGACCAGGGTCATGCCTTCGCCGATGTTCCATTCGGTCACGACATACGGGCCATAGCCGACAGTGATGCCGCTTTCGACGCCTTCGAAGCCGCCGCCGGTGAAGTAGGTGGCTTCGTCCAGGCTGCCTTCAGCATCCAGGATCGCCTGGAAGATGTGGCCGGGGTACTTGCACTCCGGCTGCGAAATCGCGGCCAGGTAATCCGGGAAGACGCCATTGTAGGTGACGGTGAAGGTCAGGTCGTCGACAACTTCGAAGCTCTTCACGTCCTCGGGATAGCTGCCACGGCCGTACTTGGTGGCGAGTTCCGGTGTCGTGCGGACACGGTGCCATAATTCGCAGTCTGCGCTGGTGATGGCCGTGCCGTCCGACCACTGCAGGCCTTCGCGCAGGGTGATGGTCACGGCGGTGTCACCCTCATCTGTGAGCACAGCTTCGGGGATTTCGGCGGCCATGACCGGGTAAATCTCGCGGTCAACGCTCCATTCCCACAGGTCCAGCCCATAGAAACTCTCGACAACACCACCGAAGGTCAGGTTGTTCAACGGCCAGAGATTCGGCGGTTCCTGCTCGACGCCGATGACAATGACGCGCTCATCCTGCGCGGTTGCCAGGGCACCCCCCAACGCGAGCGCTGCAATCAGCAGAACGCTCAAAACAGTAAAGCGGGACATATTTTTCACGGAAACTCTCCTTGAAAGGTGTATCCGACTAAAAACCTGCTGGCCGGGCGGATTCCGGCAACTTAGCGTTCAAGAATGTAACATATGGTCAAATGACACGCAATATTTGACGATCGCCCCTTGAAACGCTCACGAAAATTCGTGAAGTTGCCCAAAAAACATGCCGTATTTTCATGTAATTTGTCTTAAATCACCTATGAAGTTCTGGTCATGGAGTTTTGCTACCGCACGGTCAGGCTTGTTGTTACTCACAATAGCCCTGGTATATGAAAATCTGATGAAGCTGTGCCCGTCACTCCTGGCCCTTAGAGATAAACAAATAGCTATAAATGAGCCTTGTCAACACCAGTGAACCCTTGTAGACTCATCAGTTCCCTGGCTGACACATGCACAGAGGCAACGAACGATGCTCATTGGCATGGATTTCGGCACGACGAACTCCGGCATGGCGGCTTACGACGGGCACGAACTGCGCTTCGTCCCGCTTGATCCGGCCAGCCGGAACCCGCAAGTTGCGCGCTCGGCGCTCTACATTACGACGGAGAACGAAGTCTTTATCGGACGGCAGGCCATCGACCAGTACTACGCCCAGAACCTCAACCGGCCGTTCAAGCTGGATCGCGTCTGGGTCGGTGAGGTCGAGATGACCTTCGCGGAGATCGGCACATTCCTGCGTGATGTCTATATCGACAAGGACATCTACGCGCCCGGTCGGCTCTTTCTCTCCTTCAAGATGGGGTTGTCCTCGCTGAATTATCTGGGGACGATCGTCGGCAGCGATTACTACTACCTCGAAGACATCATCGCCATCTACCTCTATATTGCTCGCAAACGCGCTGAACATCACTTCGAGCGTGATCTGTCGCGGATTGTGCTGGGGCATCCAGTGCGCTTCAGCGATGACCCTGAGCAGGACGCGCTCGCTCGACAGCGCTTGCTGCAGGGGGCCTATCGTGCCGGCTTTGCAGAAGTCTATTTACAGCCGGAGCCGATCGCAGCCGCCTATTATTACGCCGCCACGCTGGAACGCGCCGAGAACGTGCTGATCTTCGATTTCGGCGGCGGTACGCTCGATCTGAGTGTGCTGCACCTGTCCCCGGATGGCAGACGCGAAGTACTGGCGACGGGCGGTATCGCCATCGCTGGTGATGTCTTCGACCGAAAGATCGTGCGCAGTAAGTTCCCGCCGCACTTCGGTGAGGGCACGTCTTATCGCAGTAACGGTCGCCTCCTGCCGATGCCACCCAGCTTCTACGACGCGTTCACCACCTGGCAGGACCTGCTGCTGTTACAGATGCCCGATACGCTCGAACGGCTGGAGACCATCGCCCGCAGTGCCGAAGACCCGCGCAAAATCAACGCGCTGACCAGGCTGATTACTTCATTTGCCGCGCTGCAGATGTTCGATGTCGCTGAGACGGCCAAGCGGCAGCTCTCCGGCCAGTTGCGGGCGACGCTCAAGCTGTCGGGGCGTGGCTATCACGTGCTGGATAGCCTGACGCGCAGTGAGTTTGAGCGGCTCATCCGGCCAGAGTTGCAGGCGATCGACGCCCGCGTCCAGGATGTGCTTAACGCCTCCGGCCTGCGACCCGACCAGATCGACGCCGTCATCCGCACAGGCGGCTCGTCACAGATACCGGCGTTCATTCAGTTGTTAGAGTCGCGCTTCGGCCCGGATCGCGTCCGCGACGTGGAAGCCTTCAGCAGTGTGACGGGCGGCCTGGGCATGATCGCCCACGAGATCGAACAGGGGCGCATGGACGTTCCCGTCATCCGGCCCGGGGCGCTGATACCACCCGGCTATCTGACTGAGTCTCATCAGGGCGGCGTGCCGGTGCTCAATCTGTCGCGCATGCAGACTTTCATCGACGTCAACATGACGCGCAGTGACGCTGACGAAGCGCGCCCGCTGGTGCTGCTGCGCACAGCGTCCAACCGTCTGCACCTGATCGAAGCCCGGCTGGATACATCACTGCCTGATGCCACTGCCGAATATCTCGGCGCAGTCTCAGCAAACGATCGCGTCCTGCTGATGACGACCGACTATCGCGCCATCAGTCGCTCGGCGGGGCAGTTGTTGGGCTGGCAGGTGGCGGGCCTGGCGCTTGAGGAGATCGAGCGCTTTCGTGAGGACAAATTCGGGCAGGAGATGGTCTGCTCGGTGACACCCTGGGCGGCAATCCACACAGCGGAAATGCTGCTGTTTCTCTCGACGCTGGGCTACGGTCGGCTGATGCCCGGAGACAGCCTGCGGACAAAATTAGGGCAGGCCGTTCCTTATCAGATGCCCGAGACGCGCGGCTATCCGGCGGCGCTGCTGCCCGTCAGCGCGGAAGGCGAGGTCATCCTGATGAGCCAGGCCGGGCGCGGTCTGCGGCTGCCCGTCGCCGGTCTCTCGCGGATTGAAGCGCGCCTGATGAGCGTGCCGATGCGCAGCGCTGGTTTATCGACGCTGTATCTGCCACAACCCGCTGAGCTGCTGTGCATCACTGCCAGCGGCTACGCCAAGCGCCTCGCTTCTGAGGCGATCCCGCCAACCACTGAGATGAACACCAGCGGTCATAAGCTCGTCCAGCGGGCGAACCCGCTGCCGCCGCTGATCTACCAGCCGCAGCGCCCGCTGTGGTTGGTGACCAATCAGCGCCTGATCCGCCGTGATGCGCCGGAAATCCCGCGCCGGGATCTCGACCGCAGCGATGATCAACTGCTGCGCATCCGCCGTGGCGAACGTCTCATCGGGGCTTTCTACGCCTGATTCTCCTGCAAGACCATCACATTAAAAAGCAACCGCGCAGCGGGGATCACTGCGCGGTGCCGGTGTGGGGAGAAACTGGAAACTACGAACTCAGGGTTACTGCGGCGGGATCAGCACTGCGTCGATGACGTGGATCACGCCGTTGCTGGCGGCGATGTCGGTGATGATCACCTGAACGTTACCATTCAGGAAGACGCCATCTTCGCGCACGTCGATGTTGATGCCCGGGCCAAGCACGGTCGCAGCGCCGTCCAGGGTGACGACTGTCTCAGCGAACAGGTCGCCGGGGACGACGTGGTACAGCAGCACGTTGGTCAGCGCAGCGGGGTCAGCGATCAGCGAATCGAGCAGGCCCGCCGGCAGCGCAGCGAAAGCGTCGTCAGTCGGAGCGAAGACGGTGAAGGGGCCGCCCGTTGCCAGAACGTCATCCAGGCCGGTCAGCTCGAGGGCGGTGGTCAGCGTGTCGAAGCGGTTATCGCCAGCGGCGATTTCAGCGATGCTTGGGCCGTGGCGGCGGTTGACGATCGGCGCAACCGCGCTGAAGCGCACCGCGTCCAGCAGGACCTGCGGGGCTGCCAGCGTGTTCTGGGCGGCGACGAAGTAGAAGGTCGCGCCTTCCAGCGAGGTATTGCTCAGGTTGATGACGACCGGGCTGGTCGCGCCGCTGGGCACGACGAACAGGTCATACACGTCAGCCGGGACGGTGATCTGTTCCGCTTCGCCGAAGCTCAGGCCGCTGATGATCGGGGTGCCGTCCGCTGTGATGACATCCACTGCGGGGGCATCTTCGATGCCGTGGAAGACGGTCACGCTGGCTTCATTGGCGCTCAGGCTGCCGATGCTCTCGGTGAAGATAGCCGGTTGCAGCGTGCCCGCACCCAGCGAGCCAATGGCGGCGATGGTCGTCCAGCTGCCCGCACGGAAGGTCAGGTTGGCCGGGCCGATGGCCGCGTTTTCGGGGCCAGCACCACGCGGCGCAACGGCGACTTCATACGTGCCAGCCGGGATTTCGACCCAGCCGGTGATATCACCGAAGATCAGTTCCTCGAAGGCGCGCTCGCCATTCACGAAGATCTCGACGGCGGGCGTATCCGGGGACAGGTGCGCCACGCGCACACGCACCAGATCGCGGGCGGAGACCGTCGCGGTCAGCGCCAGCAGGGTTGCTGCCAGCACCATCAGCAGAATAAGCTTACGGGGGAAACGCATCATGTGTTCATCTCCTGTGTATTCGATCAAAACTGAATGAGTTTCAGCGTTTTGCCGAGAAGGCCGCACCCCTCCCGGCGAGCACTGGTCATCTCAGGTGCGGTCTGGTTTTTGCAGCCGCATACGTGCAAATAAACGTCAGCAAAGGGCGGCTTAGATCACATTCCCGGCCTGATTGTTACCGGACTCTCATCTAATGATGGGATATTGGCTACATTCGGGGTGCATATTGAGACTCATGCCGGGGTATGTTAAAGTCTGAGCCTGACGTACCAACTGGTAGACAGGTGATGGTCCCCGTCATGGCTCAACTGCCGGATGATGGAGGAGAGTTGATGCAGCGCATTGCTCAGCGCGATCAACGGGCGCTCGAAACGCTGTACCAGCGTTACGCTAATTTAGTCTACAATATGGCCTATCAGGTACTTCAGAACCGGAGCGCCGCGGAAGAAGTCACCCAGGATATTTTCTTCCAGGTGTGGCGCTGGCCGGAGAAGTGGAACCCCGACCGGGGCCGCTTCACGAGCTGGCTGCTGACGATCACGCGCCACACCGCCATCGACCGCCTGCGCCGCGAGAATCGCCGCCCAACACTGATGCAGCACTCGCTCGATGACATCACGCATTTGCTGCCAGCCACGCCCTCGCATGATAATCATGGGCATGATAACGGGCGTCTGCTGCGGTCGCTGCTGGCCGGTCTGCCCGCGGATCAGCGGCAGGTGATCCTGCTCGCGTTCTATCGCGGCCTGACCCACACTGAAATCGCCGATCAGTTGGGCGTGCCGGTGGGCACGGTAAAATCGCGACTGCGCCTGGGCCTGACCAAGCTGCGCCGTGCCTGGAAAAAAGCCCTTGAGCGAGAGCTTTGATAGCAATACGCCGACAATGAACATTAAGCCTATCGCTCAGGGCGACCCCCAAGCAGCTATAATGTTCTTAAGTGTGTTGTTAGATGTGATTTTTGTGCGTTGTGTTGTGATCACGAAGCATTATGGCGTTGAAACAGGGTAGAAGTGCCGCAATGAATGGGAATCATGCCGACTGCGCCCGTGCGCGCGAACTCATCCCAGCCTACAGTATCGGCGCAACCGATCCCGCAGAGACGGCATTCGTCGAAGAACTGCTGCCACACTGCCCGGAACTGGTCGCGGAGCTGAACGAATATCTGCAACTGGCAGATGGTCTGCTGTATGCCATGCCCGCTGGCGTTGAAGGTGCGCCCCCGCGCGAACTGCGTGGCGAACTGCGCAGCGAGCTTTCCGCCTCGCGTCCGGCGTCGCATTCGGGCGCACGCAAGGCGTCACGGCACAGCCACTCCTCACACAGTCCGGAGCTGCTCCCAAAGCGGCACAGCGCCGCCAATCTCAACCTTACGCCGTCCCCGGTGGCACAGCGCCAGCGGCCCGGCCTATCGGCGGCATGGCTAACCGGTATCGCGGCGGTGCTGGCCCTGGTGATGCTCTTCTTCAGCAATGTGTTCTGGTTCAACCAGGTGAACAACCTGCAGGCCAAACAGGCGCAGTTGGTCGCCCTGCTGGAAGAAGACCGCACTCAGCCGGTGGCGACCCCCGTTCTGATCGGTGATTTCTTCCATCGCAATCTGAACGCCACCGCCGACGGCCTGCCTGATAGTCATGCGACTGTCATCTGGAACCCGGATACGGCGATTGGGTCGCTGTACGTCAGCGGCCTGCCACAGCTCGACAACGATCATCATTACCAGTTGTGGCTGGTGCGCGATGGTGTTGAGGTCAGCGTCGGGGCCTTCAAGGTCGATGCTGATGGCAGTGGCATGCTGCTGTTCCAATCCAGTGAGCCTATCGAAAATTACGAGGCGATCGGCGTCAGCACGGAGCCGGTTGTCGGCAGTGCGCGCCCCACGACGCCACATCTTGTCATCGGTGAGATTTAATCCGCCTGAATTACATCACACTGCCTGAGCAAAAACGCCCGACCAAATGGCCGGGCGTTTTTCATACGCGGTTACTATCGATGGGGCTGCGCTGATGCTCAGCCTGTGCGGCGGCGGGATGCCAGGAACACGCCGAACAGCAGCAGGACCAGCAGCAGACCGCAGGCATACAGCAGCAGATCGCTGAAGGCGGCGACCGCCGTCCCAACGACGAACGGCACGGATTGTCCGCTGATCTGGCCGGCGTCCGTCTCCACGGTGATATCGAGCGTGTAATCACCGGGCGGCAGCTCAGCCGGGTTGATATTGATGGTGAAGGGTGGCGCACCCGGTAACGGCACGGGCGTGCCGTTGATCGAGGCGGTTATCGTGCTGACAGCCTGCTGCTCCTCGTCAACGTTGATGGTGACTTCGCGGCCAGTCTCGTCCGGCGTATCGCCGATGGTCTCGTCTTCACCCAGCCCGACGATAGTGATCTCAGGTGGGGCAGGTGTCTCTGACGGTTCCTCGGTGGGTTCCTCGGTAGGTTCCTCGGTTGGCGTCTCCGTCGGCTCGTCCGTCGGCTCGTCCGTGGGTATCTCGGTTGGCGCTTCGGTTGGTGTTGCTGTTGGCACCGTCGGCGTTGCTGACGGCGCTTCCGGCTCTGTCGGGGCTACCTGCGCGACGGCTGTCGGCTCTGGTGATGGTTCGTCGGTTGGCGTCTCCGTCAGCGTTGGCGACGGTTCCTCGGTGGGTTCCTCGGTTGGCGTGTCCGTCGCTGTTGGCGAAGGTTCCTCAGTTGGCGTGTCCGTCGCTGTTGGCGAGGGTTCGTCGGTTGGCGTTTCGGTAGGCGTCTCCGTTGGGAAGAGTGCCGGATCGATGATGAAGGGCAGGGACTCGGTGACGGTCTCGCCGTTGGCGTTGGTGACGGTGACTTCAAGGATGTGGCTGCCGGGGCCGATGTCGAGCGCATCGAGTGGGAGGTCATAAGGCGGCTGCCCGGTGAAGGTGGCGACGTTCTCGCCGTCGATTTGGACGGTGGCGCGCCGGATGGGGGCCTGCTCATCATCGAGGGTGATGGTGAGGTCGCGTTCCGGGTCGGTGATGGTTTCGCCTGCGTTCAGGCCGCCGATGCTGAAGCTGAGCGGGACGGGCGTCTCTGTCGGGATGTCCGTCGGCGTCGCAGATGGCGCTTCCGTCGGCGTGTTGGATGGTGTGAAAGTTGGCGTCGGCGTGTTGGACGGCGTAAAGGTGGCCGTTGGCGTGTTGGACGGTATCTCAGTTGGCGTAGTGCTCGGCGTGCTGGTCGGTGTCGGTGTCAGCGTGGGTGTGAAAGTCGGTGTCGGTGTGTTGGACGGCGTAAAGGTGGCTGTTGGCGTTGGCGTCGCGCTGGGTGTGAAGGTGGGCGTCGGCGTCGGAATATAGAGCGCATCGGCAAAGCGGAACGCCAGCGACTGCGTGGTGCTATCGCCGCTGCTGTTGATGACGGTCACATCCAGGACGTGCGGCCCCTCACCGACTTCGAGCGCTTCCAGCGTCAGGCTGTAGGGCGGTTCGGTCGCCGTGAGGATGTCGCGGCCATCCAGCGTATATGTGACGCTCTCCACACCGACCTGAGCACGGTTCACGTTGACGCTGATTTCGCGCGTCTGTGTGTTGATGATCTGCCCGGCGCTCAGCCCGCTGATGGTGAACTCTGCCGGCACGACGGCGATCTCGAAATCTGATGTAGTGCTGCGGCTGCCGCCCTCTGGATCAGCAGCGGAGGCTTCCAGCGTGTAGCTGCCCGGTGCGAAGTCATAGGGATCAATCGTCAGCGTGCCCGTCTGGGCGTCGTCCGTGCTGCGCGTGTTTTCCAGTTCGACAGGCTCACCGTTCAGCGTGACATCCAGGCTCGCCAGCCCGCGCGGCGCATCGGCTTGTATGGTGAAGGTCGTCTCAGCGTCGAGCAGGGCGGTATCGGCATCGCTGGTAATGCTCACAGTGGGGTAGAGATCGGGCGCAGTATAAGCGACGGTTGCGCTGGTATCGGCTACACGCAGGCCGATCTCATAAGTGCTGCCGTCTGGCTCGATGCCGGGTGCGATGGTCACGATGTACTGGCTGCGCAGATAGCCGGAGATGAAGCTGAAGATGCTATCCAGATTCTCTGTATCCGGCAGGATGAAGGCCTCGCCCTGCGTGCCTTCGGCCAGGGTGCGCAGATACGGCTCGTTGATGTCGAAGCCCAGCCCGATCGTGAAGAAGGGGATGTTATTGGTCGCTGCCAGTTCGAGCGCGGCTTCCGGCGGATTCGTGCTCAGATTACCGAACTCGTTGCCGTCCGTGAGCACAACGACGAAGCGGCGCGGGTTGTTGGCGTTCAGTGCCTGCTCGACGCCCTGGAAGGCGGCATCAAACAGGGCTGTACGACCCTCTGCCCGCAGGCCGAGCACGGCGGCGCGGGCGGCTTCCTTATCTGTGGTGAAGTCCTGCACCAGCCGCACGGAGGAATCAAAATCGATGACGGCGATCTCGTCCTGGGGGCGCAGCTCATCAATCAGGATTTGTGCGGCGGCCTGCGTATCTTCCAGTGGCTCGATGAACATGCTCTCGCTGCTATCCAGCACCAGCACGACCGAGACCGGCAGTTGATTGTTGACGATCTCCTCAACCGAGACGACTTCCACGGTCCGGTCATCGACCAGCCCGCTGAAATCCTCAGCGGTCAGGCCGAGCACGGGCTGGCCGATGCTGTCTTCTACAGTGACGAGCAGCCGCAGCAGCGGGAAATCCGTATCGTTGACGGTGTTGATGGTGAGCGTTGCGCCACCCTGGGCCAGCAGGGATAGTGTTAAAGTCAGCAGAAGGCCCAGCAGCGGTATAGCGATAAGACGTTTTCGTATGGCGAATCGCATGACGGTGTATGCCTTTGGCGGATGTCCTCAATACGCAAAACGTGCAGGACAACAGCCTGCACAGCGACGAAAAGCGACGACGAAAACGCGTTCGCCCTTAGCGGCGGGTGCTGGCTTGTGTCGCGTGCGGCATTTCCTGACGGGCATTCACTGTGATCGGTCGCAGGATCAGCAGCAGGATGATGCCCACCACGCCGTACACCACGCCCGCCCAGAAGATCTGCGTCAGGCTAAAACTGAGAAAGGTACCTGTCGGCTGGCCCTGCAGGATCAGCTCTAGATTGGTGCTCTCCTGAATGACGGCCAGCGCAATGGCGGCGATGCCGAGGACGAGGATCAGCCAGGCAATTGGCCGCGCCGGATTGTTGTATCGTATCATCTTCCCATTCCTTTTAATATCGATGATCAGACACTTTATATCAGGGGGTATCCCCTGTTGAACTATCAGGCGCGTAGGCCGGGATGACCCCCGGAAGCGTCGCAGTGCGGTTAAGTTCGCGTTTGGCGACGATTATCGTTTCATTGAAACGTCTGGTATATTACCTTGCTAGAATCGAATCTCCAAATTCGCTCAGGTCCGCGATGTGCTCGAGAGTGCTCCCTTTACAGAGCTTAATACTCTGGATATTCGTCTTACTGTTTGAACCAAAGGATGCCCATTTTGTCGCTTTCAATGCCGCGTATACGCCTGATTTTTCTGCTGATTCTTTTGCTTTTGACGCTCGCACTTTCGGCATTTCAGACGCATCGCTATATGGAGATACGCAGCCGGCTTGAGCAGCAGGCTTTCACCTCGGCGCGCAGTCAGGCGGCGCAGGCTTCCCGTCAGATCAGCCAGGTCTTCAGCGGCCTGATGCAGATCGCCAGCCAGATTTCGATTGACCTGACTAACGGTCGCCTGCCTTACGACGCCATCACCGAGCGCCTGCAGGAAGAAGTCGCGGATCGCCCCGATCTCGATGGCCTCGCCATTACTTTTGAGCCTTTCGCCTACGACCCAAACGAGCGGCTCTATCAGGAGTACATCTATAAGACGCCGGATGGCGACTTTGACATGCTCATCGGCGCATCCTATGACTACAGTCAGCCGCCGACAGACGCCCCGGATTCTCCCCAGACGGCCTGGTATCACGGCCCGCTCAATCAGGGGCCTATGTGGAACGAGCCGTTTTTCGCCACGGGCGCGCAGAAAATCCTCATCGAGTATGGTCTGCCGTTCTTCCGCGTCGACGAAAACGGCGAGCGAGTCGCGGCGGGCGTCGTCACCATCGATTATTCTCAGCAGGATATGCGCGACCTCATGGCCGCGCTGGAGTTGGGCGCGACCGGCTACGGCTTCGTCGTGTCATCGAGCGGCACCTATCTGGCGCACCCCGCGCGCGAGCTGGTCGCGCGGGAATCGATCTTCACGCATGCAGCCCGCATGTCGGAAAACGGCCTGGCCGACAAAGCCCGTGAGGCGCTGGCGGGTGAAAGCGTCACCTATGAGATGCGTGACGCCATCACCGGCCAGTATTCCTGGGTGTTCATAGAGCCTGTCGGCATGACCGGTTGGGCGCTGGGCATTGTCCTGAACAAGGCCGAGTTCGCGCCGGATGCTCAGCAGACGCTGCGCGAGCAGGTCGGTATTGGGCTGTCCCTGGCGGCGGCCGGGGTCCTGCTGGTCGCACTGGCGAGCGGCCTGCATCGCGGTAAACGTAACGCGCTTTGGGCAACCTCTGTGACCTTCGCCGGGCTGTCTATCGCCCTGATTGTGCTTGTCTGGTATCTGTCGGATACGCTGCGCAATGGGGGAGAGCTGGTGCGCATCACCAGTCAGGCCAGCCTGAATACCTATCTGAATAACGCTGCACCCCATCTTGATGAAGCCAGCACCCCGCTGGCTCAGATCCCGACGGGCGTCTTTGTGCAGGCCATACAGTTCCCTGATCCGATGTCCGTCACGGTCAACGGCCTGATCTGGCAGCGCTATCCGCTGGATAGCGATCTGCCGCGCGGCTTCCTGCTGCCGCAGCGCATCGGCGAAGAGGCCACCATCGAAGAAATCCTGCGCGAAGAGCGCGGCGATGAGGAATTCATTCTATGGTATATCGGCGTGACGCTGCGCCAGGACTACGACCCGACCCGCTACCCGTTCGACAGCCGCGACGTAACATTGCGTCTCTCACCGCTGGCGCTGGCGGAAAACATCATCCTGACGCCTGATCTGGAGACTTACCCGCTGATTAACCCGCGCCTGCTGCCCGGTCTGGATATTGATGTCGGCGTCAGCAACTGGCAGATGGAAACTGCTGCCTTCGGCTATGCTCTGGTGCCTTACAGCAGTACGCTCGGCCTGGCGCAGCGTGCCGATTATGGCACTGTGCCGGAACTGCGCTTCGTCATCCAGACACAGCGCTATTTCCTGGGGCCGTTCATCGCGTATCTGCTGCCGGGGGTGGTCGCCGCGCTGATGCTGTTCGCCTTCCTGATGAACGAGCACCGCCCCGGCGAGCGCGAGGAGCTGACCAACACGCTCAACTATGCGGCGGCGCTGTTCTTCGTTATCGCGGTGGCGCACTCAGCACTGCGCGATGGCATCGCCGCCGTTGGGCTGACGTACATGGAGCATCTATACATCCTGCTGTACATCGCCATCGTCGCTATCGGCATGAATACGTTCACGCTGGTGCGCCGCCCGGATTGGTGGATCGTCAGCTATCAGGAGAACGTACTCATCAAGCTGCTGTACTGGCCGCTGATGACCGGCGTGCTGCTGCTATCCACGTTGCTGGTGTTCGTCTACGGCTGAGTTTTCCATCAGGGAGCTGGCCCCGTTCTGTCGGGCCAGCCATTCGCAGGCGTCCTGGTAGGCGTCCTCTGTCGATTTGAAGATGATCTCATCGGCATCGTAGATGTTCTCCGGCCCGAAGAACTGCAGCGCGCCGGTGCGTTCCAACTGGCGATGCAACAGCGGGCTGACCCCGACCAGCATCAGCCGCCCGCCGCGCTGCTGAAGTGAGTGCGCGTAGCGCTGCAGGACGCGTATCCCCGTGCTGCCCAGATACTGATTATGGCGCAGCCGCAGGATGACGATCGGATACTGACAGTTGTCCGGTGGCGGCAGAAGCTGTTCCAGCCGCCTGACCGCCGCGAAATACAGGTGCCCGTACACGGATAGAATGATCGGCTTGTTCTCACTGGAGAGGTTGTTCGGGACGTCTTTTTCACGATAGTGATGATTGTCCGCCGGCAGCAGCCGCGTGATCTCCACATTCATCGATGAGCTGTAGATATACATCACCATCGACAGCGCCACGCCAACGTAGATGCTGTATTCCAGCGGCAGCAGCAGCGTACTGGCGAATGTCGTCAGCATCGCCAGTTGTGCGGTGACGCCGACATTCCAGACCATCTTTATGTTCTTGTACGAAATCAGGCTGTTTGCGGCGACGATCAGATGAGCGGCCAGCGCCGTCAGCACAATCCGCTCGATCAGGCCGCCGATCGCGATCAACGCCAGGCCGACGAACAGCCCCGCGACGATATTCGCCAGCTTGGTTTTACCGCCCGCGCTGATGTTGACCGCCGTCCGCGAAAGTGAAGCGCCCGACGGCATATTCTGGAAGAAACTGCCCACGATATTGGCTATACCCTGACCGTTGAAATCGCGCGAAGTGTCGGCCAGGTGGCCATCAGGTTGAGGCACACTCTCCACAATCCCCGCACTCTGGACGGCTGTCAGCACGGCCATCGCCAGCGCCGCCAGCCACAGATCAGGGATGAGCGTGAAATCAGGCAGCACGGGCAGCGGCAGGCCCGTCGGTATCGCTGACATGTCGCGTACTGTTTCTACGCTCTCCAGACCGAGCAGAGCCGTCAGCGCGGCCGTCAGGATGAGTGCGAACAGGGTCGCTACGGGCTTCAGGCGTGTCCGGTGCAGCCCGATGATGATCGCCATCGCCATCAGGCCAACCGCGAAGGTCGGCCAGTCCGCATCTGGCAGATGCAGCAGCCAATCCCAGGTCCGTTGCAGAATGTGCGTGCCTTCGGCGTCGTAGCCCGTCAGATGCGAGAGCTGCGCGAGGATAATCAGCACGCCTGCGCCGCTGATGAAGCCCGTCATGACGGCGTTCGATACGAAGCGCGTCAGCCCGCCCAACCGGAACAAACCAAACGCCAGTAAGAAAACGCCGACCAGCAGGGTGAGCGTGAACAGGGCGTCCAGCATGGCCGTCCCCTGCAAACCAATCAGCGTGCTGCCGACCACCAGCGCCAGCGCGTTTGTCGGCCCAACGGTCATATAGACGCTGCTGCCGAAGATCGGCGCGACCAGCGTCGAAATGAACGCGGTATACAGTCCATAAATCGGGTTGAGGCCCGCCAGCAGGGCGAAGCCCATCGCCTGCGGTGCCCCGGCAACGGCGCCGGTTAGCCCGGCCAGCAGATCGCTGCGCCAGTGTTTGCGTATATCGTTTAGAAATGCGTTCATGTGGCTTTCGTCAACTATCAGTGCATCACAGTTCAACTATACCAGCAGAGCCGTTAAAATACTTGGTGCGTCCGCCATTTAGATCCGCTGAATGGCTTATCACCGTCAGGAAGGGAGTACCTATGGCACCGCCACAGGCACCGCTGGCCGATCGCCTGCGCCCGCAGACCTTGGATGAAGTCGTGGGTCAGGAACATCTCATCGGCGCAGGCAAACCGCTGCGCCTGGCGATTGAGCGCGGTCAGGTGCCGTCGATCATCCTGTGGGGGCCGCCCGGCGTCGGCAAGACGACGCTCGCCCGCCTGATCGCCTCTTACATTCAGCGGCCGTTTTTCGCGTTGTCGGCGGTATCCGCAGGCAAGGCCGACCTGCGCCACGTCGTTGAGCAGGCTGGCTCCGACCCGGACCTGTTCGCAGGCGGGTGGCAGGCGGGGGCCGGGGCGGTACTCTTCCTCGATGAAATTCATCGTTTCAACAAAGCCCAGCAGGATTTCCTGCTGCCTTATGTCGAGGACGGCACGCTGACGCTCATCGGCGCAACGACCGAGAACCCCAGTTTTGAAGTCATCTCGGCGCTGCTATCGCGGATGCAGGTCTTCGTACTGGAGCCGCTGACTGTCGAGCATCTGACACAGATCGCGGTGCGTGGCGCTTCCGAGCTGGGCGTCACCCTTACGGAGGAGGCCCGCGACTTTCTGGCCGAGTATGCCAACGGCGATGCTCGCGCTGTGCTCACGCTGCTGGAGAACGCAGCCCGGCTCTACGTGGGGCAGGGTGACAGCATCACGCTGACACACCTCAGGGATACCCTGCAGAGCAAGCATCTGCGCTATGACAAGACCGGCGAGGAGCACTACAACACCATCAGCGCGTTCATCAAGAGTATGCGCGCCAGCGATGCCGATGCGGCGTTGTATTACCTCGCTCGTATGATCGATGCTGGTGAGGACCCCAAGTTCATCGCCCGGCGTATGGTCATCTTCGCCAGCGAGGATATCGGCATGGCCCTGCCGACCGCGTTAGTCGTTGCGAATGCCGTCTTCCGCGCCGTCGAGACGATCGGCCTGCCAGAAGCGCAGATCAATCTCGCGCACGGCGTCACCTATCTGGCCAGCGCGCCGAAGGATCGCAGCTCGTATGACGCCTACTTCCGCGCCCTGGAAGATGTTCAGCGACACGGTAACCTGCCCGTCCCGATGCACCTGCGTAACGCCCCGACGCGCCTCATGAAGGAGCTGGGCTACGGCAAGCGTCAGCAGGAGGGCAACCTGCCAGAGAAGCTGGCCGGACGCCGCTACTACCAGCGCAAAGCCGCCTCAGATCAATAGAGCCATGTGCTGCGCGCTAAAGCAGCACCTGGCACGCGACACGATCTGTTCGTGCCGCGCTTTTTCATCTGTGCGCCTTGTACGAAACGTTCACCAATCATTTGACCGCCGCAACAAAACACGTTATGCTTAGGATGTAGTTAAGCGCTTAACTGTGTGAATTGATCAAAGAGTACGCTTTTTTCCTATGCCCACTTTACAGGATGTTGCCAGCCTCGCGGGTGTTTCTACGGCGACCGTCTCAAAAGTACTTTCTAACACGCCTTATGTGAGCGAAGCCACCCGCGACAGAGTCCTGCAAGCCATTGCGGAGCTGGGCTATACGCCCAATCTGGCGGCGCGGGCGTTGTCGTCCGGGCGGACGCACATCATCGCCGTCGTCTTTCCCTACGTGTACGATGCCATCTTCAAAGACCCGCATGTTATGGCCATCCTGGAGGGCATCGAAGCGTCCCTCACCTCTGCTGACTACAACATCTTGTTGAGCACGCCGCGTCTTTCGCCAAATGGCCCCGATGAATCTTTCCGGCTGTTGCTGCGCAGTGGCTACATCGAAGGCATGATCGCCATTGATAACGTGCCCATCGCCTCTGTCGCTGCCGAAGCGCAGGCCGCAGGTGTGCCGACGGTCGTTATCGGCTACCACGAGGCGGCCGCCAGCGTGCGCGGCGATGACGAAGCCGGTGGACGTCTGCTGGCCGCGCATCTCATCGATCTGGGTCACCGTCAGCTCGGTGTTATCGGCGTGCCTGATACGACCAACTACGCCGTTGATGCACGGCGGCGCGGTATCCGCATGGCGCTGGCCGAAGCGAATCTGCCCGTGCAGAGCCTCGCGTTTTACGCCGGGGATTTCTCCACGCGCAGTGGGGCGGAGGCCGTCACCGCGCTGCTCACAAAGCATCCCGATCTGACGGCGATCATCGCCATGAATGACCGCATGGCGATGGGGGCGATTCAGGCGCTGCAGCAGATGGGCCGCTGCGTGCCCGACGATATCAGCGTAACCGGTTATGACAATCTCGCAATCTCTGAACTGGTCACGCCGCCGCTGACGACGATCGACCCGCTGGCCAATCAACTCGGCCAGACGGCCGTCCGCCTGCTGGTGGATAGCCTGCAAAACAACGCATATTCCCACGAGGTGCTGCCCCCGGAACTCGTCGTTCGGGCTTCGACGGCAGCCCCGATTCCTGTATCACGCTGAACGCATAGACCCGAGGAGGTGGCTTATCGAACGAACATGCTCGTTATCTGACCGTTTTTCTTTTCGTTGTGCCTTGCATATTTAAGGAGACTGATTACATGAAACGTTTTCTGACCGCAGCAATTCTGCTCACCCTGGCGATCGCTGTCACCGTGCCGTTTGCGGTGTTCGCCCAGGATGGCGAAGAGATCGAACTGCGCTGGCGTACCCGCCCCGATAACCAGGCGGAAATTGACGTCTACACCGCCGCCAGCGAAACCATCGACATGGCCTGGGACGGCGTGAGCCTCGTCTACGAGCCGGGCGGCAGCGAAACCGCTGGCTATCAGGACGTGCTGGTGACGGAAGTCATCGCCGGCACCGCCCCGGATGTCTTCTGGATCCCTGGTACCGACGTGGCGCGCTTCGCCTCTGAGGGCCTGATCCTCAACCTGGCCGACCTGGCCGCCGCTGATCCGGACTTCAACGCTGAAGACTTCTACGCTGGCCCGATGGGCTTCCTGACCACGCCGCTCGAAGGCATGGAAGGTGACGCGCTGTGGGGTCTGCCGCGTGACGTCTCCGCGTTCGCCATCTACTACAACGCCGATCTGTTCGACGAAGCAGGTCTGGACTACCCCGAAGAGGGCTGGACCTGGGACGACTTCGCCACTGCCGCTGAAGAAATCAGCGCGCTGGGTGAAGAAATCGTCGGCTTCGGCATGAACGACTGGTGGGCCAACTACGGCTACTTCATCAACGCCGCCGGCAGCAGCTTCTTCACCGATGACTTCACCGACTGCGGCCTGAACAACGATGCCACCGTCGCTGGCCTGAGCCAGATGGTCGGCCTGTATGAGAACGAATGGGCCGTGCCCTGGGGCACCGATTCCGAGCCTCCATTCCTGGCCGGTAACGTCGGCATGTTCCTGAACGGCCGCTGGGCGACCCCCGGCACCATCGCCAACGCTGGGTTCAGCTGGAACGTCGCGCCGCTGCCCATCGGCCCGAGCGGTGAAGCCACCAACTGGCTGTTCTGGGGTGCTTACGTGGTCAACGCCAACACCGAACATCCTGAAGAAGCCTGGGACCTGGTCACCCGTCTGACGAGCGCCGAGATTCAGGGTGAGGTTGCCGCACTGGGTGCCAACATCCCCAGCCGCGCCACCGACGAAGCCATTGGTCTGTTCCTGAGGTCGCTGCCTGGTACCCTGGTCAACAACGAGGCCTTCATCGACGGCACGACCGCCCCTGACGTCCGCACCGAAGCTCCGCTGTTCTTCGGCAACTGGCCCGCCATCGACGCCGCCATCAAGGCCGGTGTAGATTCCGTGGTCGCTGGTACCCAGACGCCGGAAGAATTCGCCAGCACGATCTGCGACATCATCGCGCCCGAATTTACTTCCGCAATGGAATAAGCTTTATCGCGTGGTGGGGCGGGCATTTGCTCGCCCCACGCAGTCCTGAATAGTGTCCCTTTAGACAATGGTTTTTGCTTATGACAACGCCTGCCACCACCCTTGATCGACAGTCCGCAGCCCCTGAAGATCCCCGTGCCGCTGGTGCACGGTGGACTATTCTGGCGTCTGCCGCCTGGAATGTTGTGGTCGTCGTGGCCAGTGTGGCGGCGGCCATAACGATATTTAATCTCCCAGACTTTTTAAACCTCGGTAAACCGCCGCAGATTTTCGTGGCGTTCGTGGCGCTGCTGCCCGCCATCCTGGGGATCATCAGCAGTGGGCTGATGCTCTCGCGACTGCGGCAGGCACAGCCGGTCACCGCCGGGCGTGCCAACGATGGCCGTTACATCGGGATCGCCCTGTACGTCTTCGGCGCGGTGCTGTCGCTGGCGGTGCTGGCTCAGCAGTGGGGCCTGTTCGAGAGTTTTGAACGGCTCGTCGATGGCCTGATGGCCAATGCCACGCTGTTGCTTGGTTTCGCGTTGGCCTACGCGCTCTTCTGGATCGCCGGTCGCCTGCCGCAGACATCAGCATTGCGCGGCCCGCTGGAGCGCATCGCGCTCGGCATTGCCATGATTACGCTGGTCGTAATTCTGCTGGCTTCGCGCCTGCTGGATGGCATCAACTTTGTGCTCAGCCGTTACAGTGACCCGGTCACCTGGCTGGCGACGATCAGCGCTATCCTGTTCGGCTTCCTGGCCTATCGCCTGCTGTGGCTGGGCGATTACTTCGCCGAGACACCCGACCAGCGCGCCGCCTGGCAGGGCTGGTTCATGCTCAGCCCGAACATTATCGGCTTCATGCTGTTCTTTGCCGGGCCGCTGCTGCTCTCGCTGTATCTGAGCTTCACCGATGCCAGCGTCGGGCCATCGCCGGAGTTCATCGGCCTGGAAAACTACTTTGAAATCCTCTCGCTGGAACTGGTCACCGTCGATAACCCGGATTTACCTTCGCAGAATGCGCTTAGCTTCGGCTTTGCGGTGCTGACGGAAATCAGCCTGGGCGATAGTCGGCTGGTTGTCGGGGCGAAGGATACGCTCTTCTGGCTTAGCCTGCGCAATACGCTTATCTTCTGTCTGCTGCTGCTGCCGCTGGCCGTCTTGCCGGCGCTCGTCATGTCGCTGATCCTCAACAGCAGGCTGCCAGGGGTGAAGTTCTTCCGAGCGTTGTACTTTTTGCCGTCCGTGGCGGCGGTGGTTGGCACCGCGCTGATCTGGCGCTGGCTCTACTCACCGACCATTGGCTACTACAACTACACGGTCACCAGCGTGATCGAGTGGCTTAACGGTACCTTCGGCCTGAGCATCGTCGATCCTGAAATTCAGTGGCTGACTGATCCCAGTGTCGTCCTCTTCTCGCTTGTGCTGCTGGCAGCCTGGGGTGTCGTCGGTTACAACACGGTGCTCTTCCTGGCGGGTTTGCAGGGCATCCCCAAGGTGCTTTACGAAGCGGCCATGATCGATGGCGCGACGCGCTGGGGGCAGTTCCGCAATGTGACGCTGCCGCTACTGGCCCCCACGACGTTCTTCGTTCTGATCACGACCATCGTCACCGGGTTACAGGTCTTCAACGAGCCGTATACCTTGTTCACCTCGGTGCCGATCCCGGTCAACGCGACGACCAGCGTTTATTACCTGTACCGGCGCGGCTTCTTCTTCTTCGAGTTCGGCTATGCGAGCGCGATCGCCTGGCTGCTGTTCGTCATCATTTTCGTCATCACGCTGATTCAGTTCCGCGTCCAGCGCGGCGGCAATTACGACGCTTAGGAGGTGTAAGGTGACTCTGTTCGGCCTGGAACCAAAACAACTAATCCTGCGTCTGCTGGCCTATCTGCTGCTGCTGGCGTTTGGCTTCATCATGATCTTTCCGTTTCTGTATATGCTGATGACTTCGCTCAAGACGTCGAATGACGTTTTCCGCTATCCGCCGCAGTTCCTGCCACTCAGCCAGGAGACGGCGGAGTATCAGGACGAGGAACGGCCGCTGTACCGCGTCGAAGTCGACGGTGAGACGCGCGAGATGGTGCTCACCGGCGAAAAGCGCCCGCATCTGTTCTTCACCACGCCGGAACTGCTGAACGTCGATGCGCCGCGCGATAGCGAGGTGACCATCGCGGTGCCGCGCGATCTGGCAGAAGATGAAGGTGCGGCCACGCCCACCGGCGAAGTTCTGACGCGCACCGCCAGCGACGGCGATAGTGAGGAGTTCGACCTCTACGATGTACAGATCGATGGCGACACGCGCGAGCTTGTGCTGGCTTACCGAGGCACAATGGATGAATTCGTTGACCCTGATGCGCCTTCCGTTACGGCCTACGCCTTCGAGCGCAGCACGCCCCAGATCGAATTTGTCGACTTCCAGTTTGAGAACTACGAAAACGTCTTCGAGCTGAGACTCGACCGTGCGCTGGTCAACACGACCATAGTGACGCTCGGCGTGGTGCTCGGCCAGCTCGTGACGAGTATCTTCGGCGGGTATGCCTTCTCACGGGTGAGCTTCAGAGGGCGCGATACCCTCTTCCTGCTCTACCTGGGTTCGATCATGATCCCCTTCGTGGTGCTGATCATCCCCATGTACCGCCTGATGGTGATCCTTGGCTGGCAAAACGCGCTCGTCTCGCTCATCGTCCCCTGGATCTTCACCGCGTACGGCACCTTCCTGATGCGCCAGTTCTTCATGAGCATCCCCAAGGAGCTGGAAGAAGCCGCCCTCATGGATGGCGCGAGTCGCTTCCGCATCCTGTGGACGATCTTCGTGCCGCTCAGCAAACCTGCGATTGCGACGCTGGCGATCTTTTCATTCTTATATGCCTGGAACAGCTTCCTGTGGCCGCTGCTGATCATCGGTGAGGGGAACGAAGCCAATCACGTACTGACGCTGGCTCTGATCCGCCTGCGCAACTCCTTCGCTGATCAGCCCAACATCGTGCTGACTGGCGCAGCCATCGCCATCCTGCCGCCGATAATTATCTTCGTGCTGGCACAGCGTTACTTCATCGAGGGGGTGGCGACGTCCGGATTGAAAGGTTAGCCAGGTAGTCGTTGATGGTGATTGACCTCGCCCCGCTGCACCTGGATGTGGTGGGGTGAAGGGGTACTCGACCTGTCCCATACACGGATGGAGACGCAACCGTGCGATCCACACTGTCATTCAACCACGGCTGGTTGTATCTGCCGGAAGCCGACGCCAGCCAGCGCCCTGATGCCGACTTCGAACGGGTGACGTTGCCTCACAGCAACGTCATCTTGCCGCATAACAACTTTGACGACCAGGAATACCAGTTTTCCAGCAGTTACCGCAAGCGCTTCACACTGCCGGAACCGCTCAACGGACGCCGCCTGTTCATCGATTTTGAAGGTGCAGCCACGGCGACCACGCTCACGCTCAACGGCCAGCGCTTCGCAGAGCATCGCGGCGGCTACGTGCCATTCTCATTCGACCTGACCGATTTCATTGATGAAGATGGCGAAAACGTCCTTGAAGTCATGCTCGACAGCCGTGAGCGCGCAGACGTGCCGCCCTGGGGCTTCATGGTCGATTATATGGGCTTCGGCGGCATCTACCGCGAGGTCAGCCTGCGCTACGTCGCGCCGATTCACATTGAAAACGTCCACGTGAAGACGTATGGTGTCGTGACGGGCAAGCGGCAGGTGGAGTTCCGCGTGCATCTGCGCAACCTCAGCGATGCGCCGCAGGCGGTCGTCGTAGTGGCGGGCATGGCCTTCTGGCATGATGAGATCGCTCAGGCGACGGTGCAGCCCGGCACGTCTGAGGTCGTCACCCTCTGGAGCGACCTGACTGATTTCCCGGATGGCTCGTTTGAACTCTGGTCGCCGCAGTCGCCGCGCCTGTATGACTTCACGATCCACCTGTCGGCTGATGCCGGCTTCGGCAGCGTCGATGAGCAGCAGCTCGACGCTGTCACGGTGCGCAGCGGCTTTCGTCAGGCGGAGTGGCGCGACGACGGCTTCTACCTCAACGGCGAACGGCTGCAACTGCGCGGCCTGAATCGCCATCAGATGTACCCCTACATTGGCGCGGCGGCCCCGGCACGGCTTCAGCGCCGCGATGCCGACATCATCAGGTATGAGCTGGGCTGTAATCTGGTGCGGACCTCGCACTATCCGCAGTCGCGGCACTTCCTCGACCGCTGCGACGAGATCGGCCTGCTCGTCTTTGAGGAGATCCCTGGGTGGCAGTACCTTGGTGGGGCAGAGTGGCAGGAACTCGTCCTGCGGGATGTGCGCGCCATGATCGAGCGCGACTGGAACCGGCCCAGCATCATCCTGTGGGGCGTGCGCATTAACGAATCATGGGATAACCACGACCTCTACACGCGCACCAACGCGCTCGCTCATGAACTCGACCCGACGCGGGCGACGGGCGGCGTGCGCTTCTTCATGGGCAGCGAATTCCTGGAAGATGTCTACACGCTGAACGATTTCAGTAACGGCGTTCAGGAGCCGCAGGAGACGCCCCATCTGATCACCGAGTTCAACGGGCACATGTTCCCGACCAAGTCTTACGACCACGATACCCGCCTGATCGAGCACGCGCTGCGCCATCTGCGAATACAGGCGCAGGCCGCGACGACCGGCGGCGTCAGTGGGGCGATTGGCTGGTGCGCCTTCGACTACAACACGCATAAGGAGTTCGGCGCTGGTGACCGTATCTGTCATCACGGCGTTATGGATATTTTCCGCCTGCCGAAGTATGCGGCCTACGCCTACGGCAGCCAGATCGACCCGTCAGAGCGTATCGTCCTGTTCGCGGCGACGAACTGGCGTCTGGGTGACGTTGACGAGGGCCTGATCCAGCCGATTTACGTCTTCAGCAACTGCGACGAGATCGAAGTTTTCGTGGGCGATCAGCGCAAGGGCCGCTACCAGCCCGATCACGACAGCTTCCCAAATCTGCCACACCCGCCGTTCAAGGTCGATGGCCTGGACGTGATGCTGGCCTTCCCGTATGGGGACCTGCGCGTCGTCGGCTATATCGGCGGCGAGCCGGTCGCAGAACAGCGCATCGCCAACGACGGCGTGCCACACACGCTGCGCCTCTGGTCTGATGATGCCGTACTGCGCCCGGATGATGCCGATATGACCCGCGTCACCTTCGCCGTGACTGATGCCTACGGCACGCCACTGCGCTACGCGGCGACGGTCGTCACGCTCACGGTTGAAGGGCCAGGGCAGTTAATCGGGACGAACCCCTTCCCGCTGATTGGCGGGCAGGCGGCCCTGTATCTTAAGGCCGGGCTCGCAGCGGGTGATGTCATCATCCGTGCTGAAGCGCCGCGCTTGCAACCTGCTGAAATCCGACTGGCAATCCGTGACGAAGCGCTCGCGCACAGCGGCGCTGTCTCAAACTGAGGATGAGGCCATGTTTGATCCGACTGAGCATCCACACCGCCGCTATAACCCGCTCCTGGGTGAATATGTGCTGGTTTCACCGCATCGCATGAAGCGCCCCTGGCAGGGCAAGACGGAAGCTTTACCGGCCATCGAGCGCCCGCGCTTTGATCCGGGCTGCTACCTCTGCCCGGGCAACACCCGCGCCAATGGCGAGCAGAACCCGCACTATGAGAGCACCTTCGTCTTCGAAAACGACTTTCGCGCTCTTCTGGACGATGTGCCCGACGCGCCTGCTGCGAAACATCCGTTGTTTCAGACGCAGGCCGTCCGTGGGACCTGCCGCGTGATCTGCTTCTCGCCGCGCCATGATCTGACGCTGGCGGCGATGTCCCTCCCAGAAATCCGCGCTGTGATCGATCTGTGGGCCGATCAGACCGCTGATCTCGGCCAGACATACCGCTGGGTGCAGGTCTTCGAGAATCGCGGCGAGATGATGGGGGCCAGCAATCCGCACCCGCACGGGCAGGTCTGGGCGGAGAACGTCCTGCCGAATCTGCCTGCTCGTGAGGACAATGCCCAGGCCGCCTATTATGCGCAGCACGGGTCGGTGCTGCTGCTGGATTACGTCAACGCGGAGATCGAACGCGGCGAGCGCATCGTCGCCTACAATCCCGATTGGGTCGCGCTCGTGCCATTCTGGGCGACCTGGCCCTTTGAGACGCTGCTGCTGCCGCGCTTCCCGGTGCGCCGCATGCCCGATCTCACCGATGCACAGCGCGACAGCCTGGGCGACGTCCTCAAGCGGTTGCTCGTCCGCTACGATAACCTGTTCGAAGTCTCATTCCCGTATTCGATGGGCTGGCATGGCGCGCCCTTCGGCACGACTGGCGATCACTGGCAGTTGCACGCGCACTTTTACCCGCCGCTGCTGCGCAGTGCGACCGTCCGTAAGTTCATGGTCGGCTATGAGATGCTGGCGGAACCACAGCGCGATCTGACTGCGGAGCAGGCTGCTGATCGGCTGCGCTCGCTGCCCGACACCCACTACAAGGAGCGCACATGACCCTCCGTGAGCGCGTGACCGCCGCCTTCGCTGAACACTTCGGCACGCCGCCGGACCTGCTCGTGCGCGCCCCGGGTCGCGTCAACCTGATTGGCGAGCACACGGACTATAACGACGGCTTCGTGCTGCCGATGGCCATCGACCGCGCCGTGTGGATCGCTCTGCGACCGCGCACAGACGAGATTATCAATCTCGTCTCGCTGGATTTTGAAGCGCCCATCACCTTCAGGCTATCCGATTTCGAGCGCGGCCCGTCCAGCCCGGCAGAGTATGTCAAAGGGGTGGCCTGGGCGCTGCGCGATGCTGGCATCGCACTGCACGGCCTGGATGGCGTCATGAAAGGCGATGTGCCCATCGGCGCGGGGTTGTCCTCGTCCGCAGCCCTGGAACTGGCGACAGCCCGCGCCCTGGTGGCGCTCGCCGGGGTCGATTGGCAGCCCGCGCAGATGGCCCGGCTCAGCCAGCGTGCAGAGAACGCCTGGGTGGGTGTCAACTGCGGCATCATGGATCAGATGATTTCAGCGGCAGGGGAGAGCGGCCACGCCCTCCTGATCGACTGCCGCACGCTGGAGACGGAACCCGTGCCGCTCCCGTCGGAGACGGCCGTTCTCGTGCTGGATACAGGCACCCGGCGCGGCCTGGTCGATAGCGCCTACAACGAGCGCCGCCAGCAGTGCGAAGCAGCGGCGGCGTTTTTCGGCGTGCCGGCCCTGCGTGATGTCACGCTGGAGTTGTTCGCGCAGCGCGCCGACGATCTCGACCTGCTGACGCGCCAGCGGGCGCGCCACGTCGTCACGGAGAATGCCCGCGTGCTGGAAGCGCGCGCCGCCATGCTCGCCGGGGACGCGCAAAAGCTCGGCATGCTGATGGCCGCCAGCCATCGCAGCCTGCGCGACGACTACGAGGTTTCCAGCCCGGCACTCGATACCATGGTCGAGATTACGAGCGCGCAGCCCGGCGTTTATGGGGCGCGTATGACCGGCGCTGGTTTCGGCGGTTGTGCGGTTGCACTCGTCGCTGCTGACCAGGTAGGGGAGATCGTCCCGGTGGTCGAGGCGGCCTATCACCAGCAGACGCAGGAGACCCCTTCAATCTATGTTTGTCGGCCCGCAGCAGGCGCTTCTGTGGAGATGATAAGTGCTGAGTAGCCATATTCTGACGAAGTATAAATACACGTTAAATTTTATCTGCATGAATTGCAGCTTACAATGTTATGGTATAGTATGAGTGTTGGCTCGATATGTAGGGCATATCGTTATTCTTGGCATTTGACAACGCAACTCATTCTACTTTCGGTTTGCAACTGCTCACTCCAGATACAGGGGCCGATTGATTATGGTAAAAAAAATTCCGCGCATTATCGCCCTGACCATGCTGCTCATGATTGGGGTTGTTTCCGTTTCTGCGCAGGACACTACTGCTGAATGTCGCCTTTTCCAGGATCGGGCATTCTCCGATCTGGGGATCAACTGCGCAGGCGCGGAGGGCAACACGGCCTGCTACGGCTTCGGTTCCATCTTAAGCCTGTTCAGTGATGGTAATGAAGTCCTCGGCGCATCTGTCCTTGAAGAAGCCGGTGAAACTGCCCCCCTGGCAGAGACAACACCGGATTTCCTCGCTCTGGGTGCCTTCCAGGGTGCCCCGTTTGATCTGGGGGAGGCTGGCATTGGTGACGAAACCTGGGGTGTGCAGGTCCTGTATACGCCCGCCAATCTCCCGCGTGAGGCGTCCGAGCGTGGCGCGATGCTGCTCGCCTTCGGTGATGTCTACGTCGAGAACGGCGTTTTCCCCGACGAAACGTTCCTGCCTGGGGATACAGTTTCTGTCACCGCTGATAACGCCACCGTTTTCACTGCGCCCCCCGGCTACCGCGAACCTTCACTCGCGGTGACGACAGAAACCGGCACCTTCAATGCAGATGCGATCAGCCCGGACGGTGAGTGGGTCCGTGTCTACTACGTTTATGAACGTACCTTCGGCGAGCGTGCGGACGCCTGGCTGCGCGTTACAGATCTGCAGGACACGCCTGATCTGACCAGCCTGCCCGTCCTCGGCCCGGATGATTTCACGCCGTATCAGGAATTCTTCCTCGTCGAAGGCAACTCCGTGCCCGAATGTGAAAATCTGCCTGCGTCCGGCGTGCTGCTCCAGGGGCCTGAGGAGACTGAAACCGATTTTTACGTCAACGGGATTCACGTCCGCCTGACGTCAACTGCCTACGTTGAGATCGCCGGGAGTGGGCTGCGCTTCACCGCAATCGCGGGGATCATCGTGCTGGAACCCGGCACCCCGCGCGAGACGGTGCTGCTGCCCGGCTTTTCGACCACCTTCGGCGTTGGTGGTACGGTGAACTGCTTTGGTGAACCTGTAAACCTGGGCCTGGATTTCATCGAGAATAACGGCGTCGCCGATTTCGGCGCGTGCGGCTTCGGCCCGCTGGTATCGGTGACGAGTACGCAGTCTGGCCGCTTCGGACCGTTCCGCCAGATTCCGCCGAACCTGCCGATCTATCCCGTGGTGCCGCCCATCATCATCATCATCTCCGGCATTGGTGGCCCGACGGAAATAATTGACATCCCGCAGGTCGCCCTGAATCGCATTGAACGGCTGTGCGAGCTGGGCCTGCTCGATCCGGTCATCTGTGCGCGCTTCGGGATCGACGCGCCGCAATAAACCCTGGCTTGCTCTGGCAGCCCATGACAAAACCGCCTCTTCAGGGGCGGTTTTTGACTGCTCATGTGTTAGAGAGTGAATCGTCCGATGGAGCTAATCGAGTATATTCGTCTATTCCGACGCTGGCTGTGGTTGTTGGTGGTAGCGGCCTTTGTAGGCGGTGGTATTGCTTTTATCGTCCAGACGAACCAGCCAGATCGCTATCAGGCGACGACGCTGCTGTCGATCGGCAGTGCGATTCGCTCGCCCAATCCTGAAAATCAGGACCTGGTCATCGGGGTACAGCTCACCCAGACCTATTCCGTGCTGGTGCGCACTAACGAAATCCTCGAAGCTACGATAGAAGCGCTCAACGCGCCGCTTTCAGTCGGGGAACTAAACAACGCGCTCAGCACGCAGATCGTCCAGGGGACCTCGCTGCTGCGCCTGACGCTTACCTATACAGACCCGGTACTGGCTGCCGATCTCATCAACGAACTGGCGCGTCAGCTCCAGCTCAACAGCCCCTCGAATATCCCGCCGGAGCAGCAAGCTCAGGCCGAGTTCCTGCGGGAGCAGGTCGCCATCATCACCGCTGAACTCAACAGCCTGCGTCAGGAGCTTACCTCGATTGATGCGCAGCTCAGCTCGCCTGATCTCACGGAAGCCACGCGCACCAATCTGACTGAGACGCGCCGCCGCCTCATCGATCAGATTAACGAAGCCAGCAACAATATCGCCGGCTTCACGAACACCATTGCCCGCATTCAGGAACTGACGAACTCCGTCGAAATCGTGGAATCCGCACGCATCCCGACGAACCCGGTCGGCAGCGGCCTGCTGACCACGACAATCCTGGGCGCAATGGTCGGGGTGGCGCTGGCGGCGGGTGTCGTGCTGCTGTTCGAATACCTCAACGATACGTACCGTAACGCCGACGAGACGACGCGCATCATCCAGGTGCCGGTTCTGGGCGTCATCAGCAAAATTGACGCCAGCGATGATAGTTATGAATCGCGCCTGCTGTCGATGCAGGGCGCGTCTTCGCGCTCTCAGGATGAATACCGCATCCTGCGGACGAACCTGCTGTTCACTTCGGAGCAGCGCAAGGGTGTATATCTCATTAGCAGTCCGTCACCACAGGAGGGCAAGAGCATCACGACGGCCAATCTGGCCGTGTCGATGGCGACGGCTGGCCTGCGTGTCCTGCTGATTGATGCCGACCTGCGCCGCCCGCGCATCCATCAGATTTTCAACATCAACAACGGGACCGGCATCACCTCGCTGCTCTCCGCACGTCCGGAAACGTCACAAATGGCGGAAGAAGCCGCAGCCACCAGCAAGGGCATTTACCGCCCGGAGAGCTGGCGCAGCACCGTGCAGACAGTTGCCATTGATAACCTGCAGATCATCACCTCGGGCTTCATCCCGCAAAACCCGACTGAACTGCTCGGCTCCACCCTGATGAAACGCTGGGTGGAGATTTTCAGAGAATCACCGCATATTGACGTCGTCCTGTTCGATACGCCGCCGTCGCTGGCCTTCTCTGATGCGGCGGTGCTGGCGGCTTCCGTCGGGGCGAAAGTGCTGCTCATCATCAATGCCAACGTCACGCGGCGCAATGCCGGCCTTAAAGCCAAAGAACGCTTCACGCAGGTAGGCGCGGAAGTCATCGGCACCGTGTTGAACAACGCCGATACCCGCGTCGATGACTACTATGGGTATGGCTACTACGGCTACTATTATTATGACCGTCAGCCAGCCAGCCGCAGCTAATAGTCTCTGCCGGGTCGGGCTGCTGCCCGCAAATAGGGCTAGATCGACCCGGCAGTTATCCGACCAGCGACCGAAGACCAGTGCCTTATGAGTAATCAGAATCTCACGTCGCCGACGCCCATCTCCGGTGGGCAGACCGGGCCAGATACGCCGCGCAGTTCCACAGACGATCTGCCGGATATTGACGAACTGCTCAGCGGTTCCGGCTCGGTGACCAGCATCCCGCACCGCCGCCGTCGCCGGCGCAGCCGCACGCCCTGGGCGCGCTTTTCGCGTCGGGTGCGCAAGACGTTTTCGCTGCGTATCATCCTGACCACGCTGGCCGTGATCGCAGTCGTCCTGTTGATCAGTGGGGGCGTACTTGTCGCGGATGCCAGTACGCAGTTGTCGTCCTCCTGGACCGGCCTTAACCGCGTGCTGAACAACATCAGCCAGCGCTCCGGTACGGAACTCACGCTGGCGGATTTCGATCGCCTGCGCATCAGCGTCAACGACCTGACGCAGCGCCTGAACGTCACCCGCAACCGCGCACAACTGGCCTCACCGCTGGCCGCACTCAATGCCGATCTGCGCGCCAATCTCGGCTTGCTGGATATCGCCCACGACCTCACCAGCGCCACGGGCGACATGCTCTCTGGTATGCAGCCGACGCTCTTCTTCCTCGTCGCTGGCGAAGAAGAGGCCGCCGTGACGTCGCGCCTCTCGTCTGGTGAGCGCGTTGTCGAACTGCTTGAGATTGGTCGTGGCCGCTTCCTGGATGCTCAGGCGCAGATCGACAGCGCCTCAGCCGCGCTCGCTGATCTGTCGCTGGATGGCGTCTCGGCGGGCCTGCTGCTCAACGTGGCGGAGCTTGAACAGTACATTCAGCAGGTGGAAGATATCAACACGCTGCTACTGCGCTCGCCAGAGCTGCTGACGACCGCGCTCGGCCTGGATGAAGACCGTAACTATCTGGTCATCGCCCAGAACAACGACGAAATCCGACCGTCCGGCGGTTTCATCGGCACTTACGGCTATTTCGTCGTGCGCGGCGCGCGCGTCGTGGAATACGATTATCGCCCCTCCACCGTCGACAGCCCCAACCCGCCGCCGGATACCTTCGCGGAGAGCTTCGACATCCCGGCGTGGTGGTTCCAGTATCAGCAGCCGGTTTTCGCCGCGTGGGATGGTAGCTGGCACGTCGATTTCACGGAGACAGCGCTGCTGGCCGCGTCCTACTACAACGCTGGCCGCAACCCGCGCTCGCCGGTGGATGGCGTCATCTCGATCGACATTGATGGCTTCGAGCTGCTGCTGGGCGCGCTCGGCACGGTCAACGTGCCTGGCTACAGTACGCCCGTCACCCAGTCCAACTTCCGCGATCTGGTGTACGACATTCGCTCGCAGGGTGGCGAAAACCCGCACAAGGAGTTCCTGGCGGCCATGTATCGCGCCATCTTCAGCGATTGGCAGACCAGCGATCAGCAGCAGGCGCAGGCCGTCCTGGGTGCCGTGCTGGAAGCGCTGCGCACCAAGCACATGATGATCGCCTTCGTGGATGAAGATCTCAATGCCCTGGTTGATCTGCTCGGCTGGTCAGGCCGGCAGATGCAGCCCGGCGGTGATTATCTCATGATGGCCGATGCCAACCTGGGCAACAAGTCTGATCGCTCCGTCCTGCGCGATATGACCTATGATGCGGTTATTCAACCTGATGGCAGTGTCGAATCCCGCCTGAGCCTGAGCTACGAATACTTCGCCAGCGTCGCCAGCGAAGACCCGGCGGTCGATCCCCGTTATCATGGTCCGATCGATTACCGCACGCTGACGCAGGTTCACATCGCACCCGGCAGCCAGTTGATCGAATCCAGCGGCACCTCTCGTGTGCGCGAGATCATCGAGGAGGGGCGTACCTTCCTGGTGACGCAGTTCCAGGTGTCGTACGACTCCGCAGAGCGCCTGCAGTTTAACTATCGGACGCCGCCTGTGGTCGAATCCTTTGGCGAGTTCCAGCGCTATCAACTGCGCATCCAGAAGCAGGCTGGCAGTCAGGCGCAGCCCGTCGATGTGCAGATCGCACTGCCACCCGGCGCTCGTCTGATCTCCGCCTCACCGGAACTGGCCGCGTCCTACAATCTGGAGACGACCATCCTCGATTTTCGCCTCAACCTGGAGACAGATATACTCATCGAGGTTATCTTCGCCACTGAATAGGGCAGAGCAGCGAACGGTATAACGCAGCAGGGGCCAGATCATCCGGCCCCTGCTGATAACTTGTGAATCATGTTGCGGGCTGTACGGCCTACCGCGCCAGCATCTGCCAGATTTCAGCCATATCCAGCAGCAGGAACGCGCTCAGCAGGATCAGCGCAACCAACCCGACCGGCAGATACTGCCACTTGTACTTGTAATTGACACGGAAGAACGTCCGGATGCTGTAGATAATGGCGGCGATCGCCATCATGTTGATGATGAAGCTGATCTGTACCGCCAGATCACCGGCAATACCGATCACCGGCAGCATGAAGGGCAGCACCGCATATTGAATGATGCAGCGCACGCCGGAGAACATCAGCGACAGGCTGAAGGCGCGCTCTGCGCCCTGGCTGGCGCTGTTGGGTGCATCTGCCGGGGATGGGGCAACGGTCAGGGCGGTATCGGCAGGGGGATGAGTCTGCATCAGGGAGGCTTTCCTCAGGCTGTGGACGAGATTGTTTTCATCACTTTCAGGGTCAGGCTCGCGCCCGCATGATACCACAAGCGCGGGCCGGATGGTATGTCCGGCAGAGTGCACAACCGCTCACCTGAGATTACGTCATCTCCGCTAATGCCGAAGCGCCCATTTTGCCGTACAATACACCTACCACAGATGACAGGTCGCCTTATCAGGCGGCGTTGAGTGCGCAGCCATCGCGCTCATCGAAAAGTGCCTGTCCGACCTGCTGAGATCAACAGAGAGGATGGCATCATGAAACTGTGGGAGACGTACCACACGCCGCGCAGCGTCGATGAACTACTGGCGCTTCTTCGTCAACATGCCGGCGAGGCGCGCATCATCGCTGGTGGCACCGATCTGCTCGTCGATATCCGCGCCGCACACATGCCCCCCCAGAAAGCCCTTATCGACATTACCGCCGTGCACGAGCTGTGCGAGATCGTCGACGAAGGCGACAGCGTCCTGATCGGTGCCGGGGTCACCCATAACCAGATCGTTCGCTCGCAGTTGCTGGCCAGCCGGGCAACCTGCCTGGTCGAGAGTTGTGGTGTCGTCGGTGGGCCGCAGGTGCGCAACGTCGCCACACTGGGCGGGAATGTCGCCCATGCGCTGCCCGCCGGGGATGGTACTACCTCGCTCGTCGCGCTGAATGCCGAGGCGGAAATCGTCAAGGATGGTCAGCGGCAGTGGCGACCTATCGCCGAGTTGTACCTGGGGCCAGGTAAAAGCCTGCTCGATAGCACCCGCGACGTGCTGCTGCGCTTCAGAGTGCCGCTGCACACCGCCGACAGTGCGACCGCTTTCAGCCGCATCATGCGACCGCAGGGCGTCGCCCTGCCGATCCTGGGTTGCGCGGTCTGGGTCGAGCTGGATGCCGACCGCACCATCATGCAGGCGTCGCGTGTGTGTCTGGCACCCGTCGCGCCGACGCCCATCCGTGCGGAAGCCGTCGAAGCTGCCCTCAACGGCCAGCCAGCCCACGAAACCAGCATCGAGCGTGCTATCGTCGCCGCTCGTGACAGCCTCAAACCGCGTACCAGCAAGTATCGCGCTACCGCCGACTATCGCCAGGAAATGATCGAAGTGCTGCTGCGCCGCACGCTCAACCGGGCCATAGAGCGCGTGCGCACTGGCGTCAGCGTGCCGGAAGGCGTAGGCGTTTAAGACGACACATACGCCAGGGGATTCGTCCCGATGACGAAAACATCAGACAGATTTATTGTGAGGGGACCAAGATGAGCTTACTCAAACTCACTGTGAACAAAAAGACCGTCGAACGCGACATACCCGAATCGCGCACCCTGGCGGAATTCCTGCGCCTCGATCTCGGCCTGACCGGGACGAAAATCGGCTGCGAAGAGGCCGAATGCGGCATCTGCACCGTCTGGGTGGATGGCGTGCCAGTCGATAGCTGCGTGTATCCGGCCTTCAAAGCCCAGGGGCGCGAAATCGTCACCATTGAGGGCCTCGCCCAGAACGGCGAGCTGCACCCTGTACAGAACGCCTTCATCGAACACGGCGCGGTCCAGTGTGGCTTCTGCACGCCCGGCCTGATCATGACCGCCGCCGCATTGGTCGATGAAAACCCCGATCCCAACGAGCACGATATCAAGGTCGCTCTCAAGGACACTTACTGCCGCTGCACCGGCTATACCAGCGTCATCCGTGCGATTCAATCGGCGGCGCGCCAGAAGCGCGGCGAGGACCCGCTGCCCGTCAATGACCCGGCTGTTACGGAGCCAATGCGCGCCATCAGCCGCAGCGTGCCCCCCATCGACGTCCGCGAGAAGGTCACAGGTGAGGCCAAATACACCGACGATTACGTCTTCGAGGGAATGCTGATTGCGCGCACGCTGCGTTCACCCTATCCGCATGCCCGCATCCTCAGTATTGATACCTCGCAGGCGGCAGCGCTGCCCGGCGTGGCTGCCTTGCTGACGCACAAGGACGTCCCCGGCGAGAACCTGCACGGCCTCGTCTACCGCGACTGGCCTGTGCTGTGTGACGACGTCGTCCGCTACGTGGGCGATGCCGTCGCCATCGTCGCCGCTGAAGATGCCGAAATCGCTGCCCAGGCCCTCGAACTCATCAAGGTCGATTACGAGCCGCTGCCCGTCGTCGCGGACCCGGAATACGCCCACTCCCCGGACGCGCCTGTGCTGCATGCCAATCATCCGACCGGTAACCTGCTCAAGCATATCAAGGTGCGCCACGGCGACATCGAGGCGGGGTTCGCTCAGGCCGACGTCATCATCGAGCGCGAGTATCGCACGCCGACGACCGAACACGCTTTTCTGGAGCCAGAGTGCGCGATTGGCATCCCGGCGGGCTATGGCGATCACGATAAGCTGACGGTCTACGTTGGCTCGCAGATTCCATATCAGGATCGCAATCAGATCGCGCAGGCAATGGCCCTGCCAGAAGAGAAAGTCCGCGTCATCGGCACGTTGATCGGCGGCGGCTTCGGCGGGAAAGAAGACATCGCCGGGCAGATTCATGTTGCTATGCTGGCGACTGTCACCGGCCGCCCCGTGAAGATGCTCTATACCCGCCACGAATCGCTGCTCTTTCATCCCAAGCGCCACGCGACCATCATCCGCATCAAGACGGGCGCAACCCGCGATGGTAAGCTGACCGCCGTCCAGGCCGAGCTTTACGGCGACGGTGGGGCCTATGCTTCGCTCTCCGATAAGGTCATGACGCGGGCCACCACCCACGCCACCGGCCCCTATGAAGTGCCCAACGCCAAGATCGACTGCTTCGCCATGTACACCAACAACCCGCCGTCCGGCGCGTTCCGCGGCTTCGGTGTGACACAGTCAGCCTTCGCCGTCGAGCAGAACATGGATCTCGTCGCGGAAGCTATCGGCATGGACCCGATCGAATTCCGCCTGAAGAACGCCCAGCGCGTCGGCGTGACGACCGCCACCGGCCAGCTCCTGCGCGAATCGGTCGGCCTGATCGAGACGATTGAAAAGGTCCAGCAGGATATGATCGCGCACCACAACGGTACCGGTTTTCGCTGGGCATGGCGCGAGGGCAGCAAGGCCTACGGCTGGGGCATCGCCGCGGCCTACAAGAACACCGGCCTGGGCGGTGGCGCGCCTGATCGCAGCGAAGCCGAGGTCGAAGCCTTCGAAGATGGCACGCTGGAGGTCCGCAGCGCCGCCGCTGACATGGGGCAGGGCATCGCGCATGTGGTCGCCCAGTGCGTCGCTGAGGAGATGCAGGTCCCTTATGATCGCGTCAAGGTGCTGCTGTGCGATACCGACCGCACACCGAACGGTGGCCCCACCACCGCCAGCCGTCAGACCTTCATGACCGGCAACGCGGCCCGGCTGGCGTCTGTCGCCCTGCGCGAAGCGCTGACCCGCAGCGCCGCTGAAATGCTCGACGCGCCACCGGATCAACTGCGCTATGAAGAGGGACTGCTGCGCGAGAATGGCACGTCCGTACCCATTGGCGATGTCGTCCGCTGGATGAAACAGCACGGCCAGATCGCCCGCGTCAGCCAGGAGTACTGGGCACCGAAAACGCAGCCGCTCGGCACAGGCGGCGATATGCACTTCGCCTTCAGCTATGCGACCCAGGCCGCACTGGTCGAAGTCGATCTGGAAACGGGCGAAATCCATGTGCTGAAGATCGTCAGCGGTACGGATATTGGCCGCGCAATCAACCCGCTGATGCTGCAGGGCCAGATTGAAGGCGGCATCATCATGGCGATGGGCAACTGCCTGACCGAAGCCTATATCGTTGAGGACGGCCTGCCCTGGACGCAGTTCCTCAGCCGCTACAAGATGCCCAGCATCAAGCATACGCCGCAGATCATCAGCCATCTGGTCGAACACCGCGCCGCCGAAGGCCCCTATGGGGCGAAAGGCGTCGGCGAAATCCCTTCGATCAACACGACGCCGGCGATTTGCAACGCCATCACCGCCGCGACCGGTGTGCGCATCTTCAGCCTGCCCGTCGATCAGGACGCGCTCCTGCGCGCCCTTAAAGCAGGCCGCAAGGAAGTCACAACGGCCTGGGCCGATGTCAAATAGCGGGTCTGTTACCCACGCTGCATGAGCATAACAGTTCAGGGGCGGGATGATTCCTGCCCCTGTTTAGTTTCTGCGTTGCTGTCTGAAAGTGATTAGCTCGTTCCGGCAGGCCGGTACTTTTCGCTACATGACCGCTGCGCACGCTCTTGCGAGCATCGCTGCGCCCTCATCAATCGCCTCTGACGTGACGTTCAGGTGCGGCGCAATGCGGATCACATTGCCGTACAGGCCGCCTTTGCCGATCAGCAGACCGGCATCCCGCGCCGCGCCCATGAGCGCGTTGGTGCGGGCCGGGTCCGGCTCAGTGCTGCCGGGCCTGACGATCTCCAGCGCCTGCATCAGGCCCATGCCGCGCACGTCACCGATGAACCCGAACTCTGATTGCAGCTCATCGAGGTGGACGCGCAGGCGGTCGCCCTGGACGGCGGCGTTCTCAACCAGGTTATTTGATTCGATGTACTCGATGGTCGCCAGGGCCGCCGTCATCGTCACCGGGTTGCCCCCGAACGTGGCGAAGGTCAGGCCGCGCATGGCGTCGGCGACTTCAGGCGTCGCCACAGTGCAGCCAATCGGCGAGCCGTTGGCCATCCCCTTGGCGAAAGTCATGATATCCGGCTCGACGCCCCAGTGCTCGATGCCGAACCACTTACCCCCCGTGCGACCCCAGCCTGTCTGCACTTCATCAGCGATGAACACGCCGCCCGCCTCGCGGATCAATGGCACCACGCGCTTGAAGTATTCCTTCGGCGGCACGATGAACCCACCGACGCCCTGGATCGGCTCCGCAATGAACGCGGCGATCTTGCCATCAGTGACGGTCGCCAGCGTCTCTTCGACATCCTGCACGCACAGATCGAGCAGTTGTTCTTCGGTCATGCCCGCCGGGGCGCGATACAGATACGGATTGCGCACATGCTTGATTGTCCCATCGAACACACCGCCCAGACGCCACGTGCCGTGGGCTGTCAGGCTCATGGCGGTCATGGTGCGCCCGCTGTAACCGTGCCGCAGCGCGATGATATCCGTATTGCCGGTGTACATGCGCGCGGCCATCAGGGCTGTTTCGTTGGCTTCGCTGCCGCTGTTCGTGAAGTAGCACTTCTGCAGGCGACCCGGCGTCAGCGCTGCGACTTTCTCCGCAACTTTGACCATGATCTCGTTGACGAACAGCGTCGTTGTGTGCTGTACCTTATGCATCTGGGCGATAATACGCTCGGTGACTTCCGGGTTACAGTGGCCGACGGAGATCGTCAGCACGCCGCCGAAAAAATCCAGATAGGCCCTTCCATCCGCGTCATAGACAGTCTGGCCTTCTGCGTGATCAACGATGAAGGGGGCGTCGCCGTAGTAGGGCGTCACTGCGGGGAACATCACTTCCTGGTAGCGCTGCATCAGGTCATTCTGAGTCATGGTGCGGCATCCGATTCCTTTGCTCATTCAATAGGCCAGATTTTACCGGCTGCTGGCCGCTGTGCAACGTTTCGCCTCTGTTCTGTTGAATGCATCTTGTGACAATTTACACAAAAACCAGCGAGGGTCTGCGCTGGACCACCGGCACGGCTGCGCGTAAGGTAAGCTTATATCCGGCTATGCGGAAGGACGCAAGCACATGGTACAAATCCCGACTGAGGAACTGCACCTGCTGCATACCAACATCTGTCAGGCGGTGGGGGATGTCAAACGCCTGGAGATTCTCTACGTGCTGCATCAGCAGCCGATGCACGTCACCGCCCTGGCGGAAGTGCTCGACACGCCGCAATCGACGATTTCCCGCCATCTGGGGATGCTGCGCCAGCGCGGCCTGGTCGTCGGCGAGCGTGACGGTACAGCGGTCGTCTATCGTGTCACTGTGCCGCGCCTGATCGAAGTCATGGATATGATGCGCCAGGTCCTGCGTGACGTCATGGCGCAGCAATCCGGTATGCTGGAAAAACGCTGACGCTCATCCCCCACGCGAACCCTGCACAGGGGTGCTTGCGCAACACACAGCCGTGATATATCTTCAACAGGGTGGCGCACTCCGGGTCACCGGGGCTGCACCGCATGTGCTGCACGTCCGCTGCCTTATGAGGCCGCCCATGCCGGATACCCTGTTTGACTTCGACTTCTCCGCTTATCGTCTGCGCCAGCTCGATCCTGCTGATGGCATCAAACCTCTGGATTTTGCCGCGCGTGGCATCAGCGGCAGCCTGACGCCGGATGGCCGCCTGATTGCCGTCAACGCCTATCATGCGCAGCACGGCATCATCACCCTGACGAGCGTGCCGCCCTTCGCCGATGAACTGCGCTATGATCCGCAGGCGGTGCGCGCCTATCGACGCAGCATCGCCACCGACGCCGGCTTCGGCCTGACGTTCGACCAGCCCATCATCGCCCGTGATGTCTTCCTGATTGAAGATGCTGTGCCCTATCTGCGCCTGCGCCTCGCCGATGGCGCGCAGGCCGAGTGCCTCACCTGCGCCGTAGAGGCGGATTCCATCGTACAGGTCATCCAGCGCTGGCGCTTCTCCGATCTGAAAATCGTCGCCCGGCTGATGGGTCGCTTACGGCTGATGCGCGCCGCATACACGCAGCTGACGGAAGGCGGCGTCCTGCCCATGCCTCCCGTAACCACCCACGCCCACATCGACCAGCCAGACCAGCACACGTTTACTCTGAGCAATCCGGCGCTGCCTGCGTATGCGGTCTGCCGGGGCGGGGCAGGGCTGAGCGCTCAGCCAGATGGCAGCGTGCTGCTGACCGGCCAGCCAGTCGCGCTGGCGGACGATGGCCAGTTCGAACTGCGCATCGGCCTGGGCACAGACCTGCCAACGGCGCAGGCGGGCGCTGGTTGGGCGGCCCCCGGCCGTGTCGATGGCGACCTGCTGGCGACCCTCCGCCGCTGGCGTGGCCGCTGGGCGGACGACCTGCCGCCGGATCGCCTGCACGCCCGCGCCCGTGTCTATGCGCTGGGCTGCTGCGTCCCCGTCACGGATGAGGCCACCTGCATCCTGACCGATCATATGCTGCTGCCGCTCTCCTGGAACCGCGACAGCTACTACACCGCGCTGGCGCTGCTCCGGTGGCACGCCGAAGGCGCGTCTATGGTGCGTCGGCATCTGATCTGGCTCTTCGAGGTGGCGGAGCGCGACGCGGACGGCGCATGGGGGCGGGCATATCTGGCGAATGGCCGCGTCAAGGATCGTGGCTTTCAGTTCGATCAGCAGCTCTATCCGCTGCTCGAACTCGCCGATACTGTCCTGCACACGGGCGATGCCGACCTGCTGGCACGCCTGCGCCCCCACGTCACCGACGTGCTGGCGGCGCTGCGGCGTCGCAGGCACCCGGATGCCTGGTTGTTCGCCACCGATGAAACCCCCGCCGATGATCCCATCGCGCTGCCGTACCACTTCAGCAGCCATGTGCTGCTGTGGCACACCCTGATACAGCTCGCGCGCGTCGGCCTGATGGCCTGGGACGCTGACGCGCTCAAAGCGGATATTCAGCGCTACTTCGTCAGTGAGTGGGGCGGGCGGCAGCTCTACGCCTACGCGACCGACGGCGCGGGGCGGCATCATCATTACCATGATGCCAACGATGTGCCACTGGCCCTGATGCCGTACTGGGGTGCCTGCACCGCTGATGATCCCATCTGGCGAGCGACCGTCGACTTCGCATTTTCTGAGGCGAACGCGGGCGGCTTCTACGCGGGGCGTCTGGGGAGCGTACATACACCGGCACCCTGGCCCCTGGGCGATATTCAGGCATGGCTGATCGCGCATGCACGCCATCCTGCACGTCACGATCAGGCGGGCGCACAGGCCGCTTATCACCAGTTGCAGCAGGCCGCCCAGTGGGATGGCGCGCTGCCCGAAGCCTACGCCGCCGATGATTTCAGCGTGGTATCGCGTCACTGGTTCGCCTGGCCGGGGGCGATGCTCTGCGCGCTGCCGGGTACCCCGTAGAATCAATGTTGTCACTTGAGAACGTGCTGTATCCTGATTAGACTTCTCAACTGCCGACACATGAATGGCATGCTAAAGGGCTGAGTACATGAATATCGGTTTCGTTTCGACGCGGTTGGCGGGTGTGGATGGCGTAAGCCTGGAGACATCCAAGCTGGTTAACGTCTTTGAGGAGAAGGGCCATAACTGCTACTACTGCGCGGGAGAACTGGGCAGCGATGCCCGGCCTGGCTGGGTCGTGCCCTCCATGCACTTCTTCGATCCAGTCGCCCGTGAACTGCACGACGAAGCCTTTCGCACGGCTCGCCCCAGCGCGAAGACCTTCAAGCGCATCTACACCGTCGCCGATGCCATCCGCGCGGAGCTGGAAGCCTTCACTGAGGAATTTAATATTGATGTGCTGGTCCCCCAGAACGCCAGCACAATCCCCATGAATCTGTCGCTGGGCGTCGCCATCGCTGAGCTTGTGAAGCGGACGCGCATCAAGACGCTGTGCCACCACCATGATTTCTTCTGGGAGCGCGAGCGCTTCATCAACAACGGCATCGAAGATATCCTCGAGCAGGCTTTCCCCCCCAGGCTGACGCCGATCACGCATCTGGTCATCAATATGCCGATGCAGCGCCGCCTCTATCAGTTCCGGGGGATACGCTCGATTTATCTGCCCAACGTCTTCGATTTCGACAATCCACCGCCGCCACCTGATGATTATGCCAACACCTTCCGGCAGGAGATGGGCCTCAGCGATGATGACCTGATCGTGCTGCAGCCGACGCGCATCATCCGGCGCAAGGCCATCGAAAAGGCCGTTGAACTCGTCCGCAAGCTGGACGACGACCGCCTGATCCTGCTCATCACCGGCTACGAGGGCGATGAACCCGGCGGCTACGGCAGTTGGCTAAAAGAGGAAGCCGACCGCGCCGGTATCCGGTATCGCTTCATCGGTGAGTATGTCAACTCGGCACGTGGAATTCGCAATGAGCATAAGGTTTACTCGCTGTGGGATGTCTACCCGCACGCGCACTTCATCACCTATCCAAGCACTTATGAGGGCTTCGGCAATGCCCTGATCGAGACGATGTACTTCCGCAAGCCGATGATCGTACACCGCTACCCGGCATATCTGTCGGATATCAAACCCTGTGGCGTCCAGGCGGTGGATTTCTATCATGATCTCACGGACGATGTCCTGACACAGGTGCGCCGCATGATCGATGATGCCAGCTTCCGCGATGCCATGACCGAAAATAACTACACTGTCGGCCTTGAGTATTTCTCGTATCGGATCCTGCGCGAGAAGATCGAACGCGCGATGGAGCAGATGTATGGCAAGCACGATTGAGGCGCTGCTGACGCGCCTGTACGGTCCGGAGACGGGCCAGCAGACGGCGGAACACCTGCGGGCGCTGCTGGCGCGCTGGCAGGATCGCCTGCCGACCGTCCAGCGGGAGGAGCAGTTCAGCGCCCGTGATGTCGTCCTGATCACCTACGGCGACAGCCTGCGCCAGCCGGATACGCCGCCGCTGGCGACGCTGCATCGCTTCGCCACAGAACGCCTGCGCGATCTCGTTTCTGCGATCCACATTCTGCCATTTTATCCATACTCGTCTGATGACGGCTTCAGCGTGATGGATTTCTACGCGGTTGATCCGGCCCTGGGCGACTGGTCCCATGTAGAAGCGCTCAGCGACGACTTCGCGCTCATGTTCGATGCCGTCTTCAATCACGCCTCAGCACAGGGCGACTGGTTCCAGCGCTTCCTGGCGAGGGAGCCAGGGTACGAAAACCTGTTCATGACGGAGTCGCCCGACACGGACCTCAGTCAGGTGACGCGCCCGCGCGCCACGCCGCTGCTGACGCCGTTCGTGCGGGCTGATGGCGAGACGGTCCACGTCTGGACGACGTTCAGCGCCGATCAGGTCGATTTTGACGCCCGTGACCCGCTGACGGTACTGCGCCTGTTGGACGTGCTCTTCTTCTACGTCTCGAAGGGCGCGCAGATCATCCGGCTGGATGCGATTGCCTACCTGTGGAAGATCGTCGGGACGTCCAGCATTCATCTGCCGCAGACGCACGACGTGATCCGCCTCATGCGCGCCGCCCTGGACGAAATCGCGCCGCACGTCATCCTCATTACGGAGACGAACGTCCCCCACGCTGAGAACGTCTCGTACTTCGGCAGTGGGACCGATGAGGCGCAGATGGTCTATAATTTCACGCTGCCGCCGCTGCTGTTTCACACGGTACTCTCCGGTGATGCGCGCAAGCTGCGGGAGTGGGTCAACACGCTGACGACGCCCAGCGACCGTACGACCTTCTTCAACTTCACGGCCTCGCATGATGGTATCGGCGTGCGCCCGGTCGAGGGCATCCTGACGGATGCGGAGTTGCAGGCGCTCATCGCCCATGTGGAGCGTACCGGCGGACGCGTCAACTACAAGAAGAACAGCGACGGCACGCAAAGCCCCTACGAACTCAACGTGACCTACGTCGACGCGCTGGCGGGTATCGACGCACCGCAGGACGTTCAGCTACGGCGATTTGTGCTGTCACAGGCGGTGGGGATGGCGCTGGCGGGGGTGCCAGCGATCTACATCCATAGTTTGCTGGGCAGTCGCAACGACATCGACGGCATGCTGGCCAGCGGCATTAATCGGCGCATCAATCGTGCCAAACTTGATTATGAGACGATCCAGGCGGAGCTTGCCGATCCGCACAGCTTCAGGGCGCAGGTCTACGGCGCTCTGGCGCATCTGCTGCGCATCCGGACGGCGCAGCCTGCCTTCCATCCGAACGCGGCGCAGACCGCGCTGGATGTCGGCAGCGATGGCGTCTTCGCGCTGCTGCGTACCAGCGACGATCAGCGCATTCTCGCACTCTACAACGTGAGCGATACTTTGCAGACAGTCGGGCTGACGCCGTATTTCGAAGGGGTAGTGCAGGACCTCATCAGCGGAAAGCGCTACAATGACACTGTCTCGCTGGAGCCTTACGCGGTCATGTGGCTGACGGCAGAAGCTTAAAGGTCGAGGCGGTCGTAATCAAAGGTTGCGGGGACGGCTGCCAGAAGGCCAACAGGCAGGCCGATTAACATGCCGCTGGCGGCGTCATTCGCCATGATCAGGCCGATCACCGTGCCGATGACCGCGCCAACGAACATGCCGCTCAGCAGGATATCGCGCGTTTGTGTGCGCATAAGCGTTCTCCGTGGGGGTGTGTGCGGGTTGTGGGGTTTAGTATCGCGCTTTAAGAGGGTGCTTTCAGCGGCCAGCCTGCCTGAATACCTGGTGGCAGCCCTGGGTAATCCGCCCAGCCTGATACGCTATCTGCGATGCAAGCCCTCTGTGGGGTCAGGCGCTTTGGTGCATTTCACTAAAGAAAACGTCTTTATTCTGCGTTGTTCCCGTACAACCTGCTGGCTGTATGTCGTGGTCACGCTGTGCTCGCGCTGCGTTCGCGCTCAGACGTTTTTGATCCCCTACCGTTTTTGACGCTAACATGGCAACATTAGATTAGCGTTTTACCTGAGAGCCTATCGCCATGAACCAGTCAGCTCACCCGCCGGATATCTCAATTGTGGTACCAGTTTACAATGAACATGAAAGCCTGCAGCCGCTGCACACACGCATTGCGGAAGTCATGGCCGAACTGGACCGCCCGTGGGAGCTGATCTACGTGGATGATGGTAGCGATGATGGCTCCAATGCATTGCTCAGGACCTTGCAGCGCGAGAATGATCACATCACGGTCGCTGTTCAGCGGCGCAATTATGGTAAGGCCGTCGCCCTGATGACCGGCTTCGCCCTGGCGCGCGGCGATTTCATCATCACGCTCGATAGCGATCTGCAGGACGAACCCGGCGAGATCCCACGGCTGCTGGCACATCTGGACGAAGGCTACGACATCGTCACCGGCTGGAAGCAGCGCCGCCGCGATCCGGCCTCCAAGCGGATTCCGTCGCGCATCGCCAACGGCGTGACCAATTTTTTCACCGGGCTGCGATTACACGATATGAACAGCGGACTCAAAGCGTATCGCGCCCCGTGCGCTCATAGTTTGCGCCTCTATGGGGACCTGCACCGGTATATTCCGGTCATGGCGCACCTGAACGGCTACCGCGTGTCGGAGCTGCCCGTCGTCCACCATGAGCGGCGCTATGGTCGCAGCAAGTATGGTCCGGGGCGGCTGCTGCGCGGCGGCCTCGACCTGCTGACCGTCCTGTTCCTCAGCAAGTATGGTTCGCGTCCGCTGCATCTGTTCGGCCCTGTGGGGGGCGTGCTGCTGCTCATCGGCTTTGTGATTAACGCCGCGCTCGCCCTGGAGTGGCTGGCCGGGGCGCGTGGTCTGCATGAGCGCCCGCTGCTGATGCTTGGCGTGCTGCTGATGCTGATGGGCGTGCAGCTACTGACGATGGGCCTGATTGCCGAGCTGGTGGTCGCCTTCATGCAGCGCCAGGATGACCCGCTGGCGACCGCCCGCCATATCTACCGCCCAACCGACCCGCAGCCCATCCCCGCCGAAACGGAGCGCATACCGCATGAGCGCTGAGACTGCCCACCACCTTGAATCACCGTTTTTTATCGTTGGCTGTGGCCGCAGCGGGACAACGCTGCTGCGTCGTATGCTGGACCAGCACCCGCTTATCGCTGTGCCGGTGGAATCGCTGTTCATGATTGATTATCTGCGCGCACGCGATCATGCCCCGGCGGATGTGTTCCGGCGGCTCGTCGTCGGAGAGCACGAGTTCCGCGAGTGGGCACTGGATATCCAGCCGGACGAGCTGGACGGCTGCACGGATGTCGTCGCGCTGCTGAATCACCTGCATGAGCGTTACGCAGCGCAGCACGGCGCGCGCTACTGGGGCCAGAAGACGCCGCGCTTTATCCGCTATGGCGAGCTGCTGAAGCAGGTTTACCCCCATGCCAGGTTCATCCACGTTGTGCGCGATCCGCGTGCGGTCGTTAGTTCGCTGCGGAACAGCAATGTACATCGCAGCAACGTCTACTATGGGGCGCGCCGCTGGCTGAAGGATGTCGAGGCTGGGGCACAGCTCAAACAGCGCTACCCCGATGATGTGCTGGAAATCGCCTACGAGACGCTCATTGCGGATACGGAACGTGTGCTGCGTCAGGTGGCGGAGTTCCTCGGCATTGGCTTCGATGCGGCTATGCTCAACTACCATCGCCAGCAGGATGCCGCCTATGGTGCGTATCACGCGCAGATCCACGCCAACCTGCAGGCACCCCCCCGCAAAGACCGTATCGACGCATGGCGCGAGGAACTCACGCCGCAGGAAATCGCCCTCGTTGAGCAGATCTGTGCGCCGCTGATGCCGCGCTATGCCTACACGCCGGAGGCGGCCAATGTGATCATCCCGCCCGGTATGGTCAACGCCCTGAAGTGGGAGCGGCGGACTCGCGGGTTATACCGGCAGGTGCGCCAGTATTTCCGGGGACGGACGCGCCACCTGTTCTTCAGCATTTACCGCAAAGCGCGGCTTGGCCTCCTGTGGCGCGATCTCGCTCAGGTGAATTATTGACGGTTGTTTCTGGCAGGCGTAAAACAGGGCAGGGGCAGGATCATTCCCGCCCCCGCGTTTTTGAGTCAGTGTCGAGGGTTTGCCTCACCCTTTGACTGCGCCGGCTGTCAGGCCGCGCGTCAGGAAGCGCTCGAAGAAGAAGAAAATCACGATGATGGGGACGCTCACGATCAGCGAGCCGGCCATCAGCGCCGATACCGGTACCTCCTGGCTGTTCAGTCGCTGCAGACCCAGCGGCAGTGTCCAGCGCTCGGGGTCCTGCACCAGGAACAGGAAGGCATACAGGAACTCATTCCAGGCGATCATGAACGTGTACAGAGCGACCGAGGCAATGGCCGGTGTCGCCAGCGGGATCGTCACGCGCCAGATGCTGCTGATGTAGGTGCAACCATCGATCAGCGCGGCTTCTTCAAGGTCTTTGGGGATCGTGATGAAGTAGCTGCGCAGCATGTACAGCGCGACTGGCAGCGTCCCCGACATGTACACCAGGATCAGGCCGAACCACGATTCGCGCAGACCTGTCTTCGTGAAGACGGCAAACAGCGGGATCGCCAGCACAATCGCCGGGAACATATAGATCAGCAGGATGCCCGCTGACATCACGTTGCGGCCGCCGAATTGCAGCCGCGTGATTGCATAAGCTGCCGGGATCGCCAGCAGCAGCGTCAGGCCGACGGTCGATACCGCCAGCCACAGGCTGTTAGCGATGAAGGGCGGGAAGCCCTGCTGCACCAGCACGATCGTAAAGCTGCTCTGGTTGAAGACCTGCGTGCAGTCTTCCGTGACGGCGGGGTTCTCTTCTGGGTCATCCGTGCCGAAGCGCAGCCAGCAGCCCACCGGGTGCAGCGTCGTGCGGATGTCTTCCAGGCTGGGCACCAGCTTGGTCGGGTTGATGAGGATGTCTGCCTCTGGCCGGATGGAGAGGTTGAGCATCCAGTAGAAGGGGAAGATCGTCACGAAAGCGAAGAAGGCGATCAGTATCCACTTCAGGATACGGCCCAGCAGCGTCTCGATCTCCTCGCGGGTCCACTGTTTGGCCGGGGCGGTGTTTGTGCGGGCGGTTTGTGTCGTCATGCTTACGCCTCCTCGACCAGGAAGAACTTAAAGTAAATTAACAGGATGACCGCCAGGATCGCCGCCATAATGACCGCGATGGCGCTGGCTTCACCGACGTTGGCTTCGCTGAAGAGCGCCTCAAAGATGCCAACCGGGATGACCTTCGTCTGCGAGATTGGCCCGGTCAGCAGGAAGACGTCATCGAACTTGTTGAACGTCCAGATGAAGCGCAGCAGGAACAAAGTCCCGAAGACGGCGCGCAACTGGGGCAGCGTGATGAAGAACAGCCGCTGGCTGGGCGTCGCGCCATCGACTTTAGCCGCCTCGTACATATCCTCCGGGATGGCCTGGATGCGCGCCAGCAGGAACAAAAACGCAAACGGGAAGTAACGCCACGTCTGAAACAGGATGACCACGATCAGCGGGATCGAAATACCCAGGAAAGTATCGTTAGTGCTGAGGAAGCTGGTATTGGAATCCACAAGTTCATTGACGAGGCCGTTCTGTCGCAGCAGCACCTGCCAGACAAACGCTACCGAAATGACCGGCGCAATATACGGGAAGAGCAAAAACCCCCTGAAGACGTTGCGCCCCGGGAAGGCATCGCGCACCAGCAGCGCGGCGGCCAGCCCGAACAGAATCGCCATGAACGAACTCGCCAGCGTATAGAACAACGTTCGGACGATCATGGGGTAAAAATCACGGTTCTGTACGCCGACGGTGTAATAATCCTCGCCGAGTTGCAGTGTGCCCGCCTCGCGCCAGCCGCGATAATCATCGAAGTAGCGCCGCGCCGAGACGACCTCAACGTTACCTTCTTCATCGACGACGCATTCGCCCGCGTCATCGGTCACACACGGCACCTCATCGACGCGCAGGCCCATCTGCGCCTCATAGTTCTCCAGCGTGAAATCCGATAGATCAAAGATTTCCACGCGCTGCAGATCGGCGGTGCGGATGGGACGCACGCTGAAGATGAGGTTCCATATCAACGGGAAGACGACGATACCGATGACGATGAGCGCGGTCGGCAGCGTCAGTGCGTAGGCCAGGAAGTTGATCCTGAAGCGCAGGCTGGCCTTCTCATCCATGTAATTGTCGCGGGGCAGCAGCAGCGCGGCGGAAGCCGCCAGCCCCAGCAGGATGACGATGGCGCTGCCCGGGCTTGCCACAATCCCGATACTGGTACCCCCCATACCGACGATGATCCCGACCACCGCCCCCGCCAGCAGGCCATACAGCGGGTTATAACGTTTGATAAAGGCCGCATAAAATCCAGGGAGTGCGCCAATGACGCCCCAGATCAACAGTTCTGCCAGAAAGTTAAACATTCATTTGCCCCTTCATCATCGTGGTTGACCGCCTGGCTTCAACAGGGCAGGCTGTCGCCATCGGTTTTGATTCGAAGAAGCCACATCCGCAGTTGATGTGGCTTCTTCTCGACCGCTTGGTCGGCTTTTCAGTCAGACTTCACATCGAGGTTGCCGCCGTGATTACTCAAGTTCGGCCTGCAGGTCCTCGATCTGAATCTGGATTTCGGCTGCCGCATCTTCAGCGCTCTGTTCACCGTTCAGCACGGCGACCAGGTTCTCCTGAATGAAGAACTGCGAACCAACCGCACTGGCGAGCAGGCTTTCGCCCACGTCGAAGCCCATACGACGGTAGCCGTCAGCGCCTTCAACGATGGTCGCCAGCGTTTCGGCACTGTAGAAATCGGCCAGCGGGGCGCGACGCTCTACGCCAACTTCCAGTTGTCCCCAGCCATCCAGGAACGTGGTCGGCTCATCCGGGGTACCGGTGCGCATGGGGAACTTGCCTTCAGGCGCGACGGACAGCGCGTCCAGATAGACTTCGTTGAACCAGAACAGCACGAAGTCACGGGCCGCTTCGGAAGCATCCGGGCGGATACCCACGTTGAAGGTGCTGCCCCAGGCCGCCGGGACATCGCTGTTGTAGCCGGTGAAGGCGGAGACGACGCTGGTGTTCTCAGCGATGAAGGCCGGGTTATCCGTACATTCCGGGCAGGTTGGTAAAGCGCCGTCGCGCAGGCCGGCCATTTCATCCAGGATGAATGGCGACCAGATGGTCATGGCGCAGTTGCCCGCCTGGTAGTTGCCGCGAGTCTGATCCCAGTACCAGTCGGTCTCGGGCTGGCCGGCGCTGGCCATCAGGTCGGCGTAGAACTGAATTGCGTTGATCCAGGCTTCGTTATCGACGGTGATGTTGCCTTCACCATCGACGAAGCTCGCGCCGTTGGCCAGGGCGATGTGCTCGAAGACCTGCCAGGTGTAGACTTCGCTGGCGCTGTTCGGGCCGCAGAAGCCGTAGAAGCCGTCGTCGGGATTGTGCAGGGCCTGCGCCGCGCTCAGGATCAGATCATAGCTGGTCGGGGCTTCCAGGCCAGCCTCTTCGAACAGGTCCTGGCGGAACAGCAGCAGTTGACCCCAACCGTCGGAAGGTACGGAGGCATACAGGCCCGGTTCGACTTCTGCCAGGGCCAGCGCGCCAGCGCTGAAGGTGTCGACGCCCAGCTCTTCAATGATGCTGGTGGCGGCTTCAGGGTCGAGCGCACCCTCATCCGCCCAGCGAGCGCTGAACTGGACCGAGTGCAGCACGACATCCGGCACGGTGCCAGCGGCCAGGTTGACGGTCATTAGCTGGCCCATCTCGTTTTCTTCGACGGGCACGACCTCAACCGTTACGCCAGGGTTGGCTTCCATGAACGCGGCGGCGATGGCTTCCTGCCGTTCCACACGTTCTGGCTGATTTTCCGAAGTCCAGAAGGTGACGGTTTCGTCCTGCGCGCTGACGACGACCGTAAATGCGGTCAGGACCAGCGCCAATACCAGTATAAACGTGAGATTTTTCTTCATGAGTTTACCTCTTGTTGTGTGCCAAATTGATCTTAAAACGGATCGTCAATGTCAGGGCGATGTACAGGGTCAGCGATTGGCCTGCAGGCTGGCGAATGTGCCAGACGTGCGACCACGTCACCAGTTCAACGGCCTCGTCATAGACCTCCTTTCGAGTTCAATCGGCTGGCAGTCACGGGTGATGTGACTGCAGCGCGTTCATACACTGTTTCGAGATGTCCCACTCGATTCACGCACGATGAGCTGCGGCGTAATGAGTTCAGAGGGTGGCGTCGTGGGTTCACTCGCGATGATGTCGAGCAGCAGCGCCGTCAGGCGCTCGCCGATCTCGTAAATCGGCTGGCGGACGGTCGTCAGCGTCGGGGTCGCCAGCCGGGCGATAGGCAGATCATCAAAGCCGCCGAGGGCGATATCCAGGCCGACGCGCAGCCCGCGCCCCTGGATAGCCTGCATAGCGCCCAGCGCCATAATGTCGTTGCAGGCGATGATTGCGGTGATCTCCGGCGCGGCATCAAGCAAGGCTCTGGCGCGATCTTCGCCGCTGCGGGTCGTCAGCTCGCCATGATTGACGTACTCGGCCCGGTAGGGCAGGTTGGCCGCTTGCAGGCCCTCGCGGTAGCCGGCTTCTCGATAGGCGGTATAGGCCAGATGCGCCGGCGGCAGGATCAGGCCGATGTTGCGATGCCCATATGCGGCGAAATGCTCCACCAGCAGGCGGATACCTTGCTGGCTGTCGGCGTCTATATACGGGAAATCCGACGAGACATCCGGTGCGGCACGACCCGCCACCACAAACGGGTGATCGATGCAGCGCAGATACTCGATGCGCGGATCGCTGCGACGAGTGCGGGCGACGATCATGCCATCGACGCGCCGACCCCCGGCGATGCGCCGGTATGCGTCCATCTCATCGCCGCCGGGGAGCTGCGTGCTGATCAGGACATCGTGATGAAAACGCGAAGCCGCATGGCTGATCCCTTTGAGCAGCAGACTGAAAAAGTCATCGTCGATGCGAGGCTCTGCTGCTGGGATGATCAGCCCGATGGTATTCGTCCGCCGTCCCTGCAACTGGCGTGCCACCGAGTTTGGCTCGTAGCCCATTTCGGCGGCGATCGTCAGGATGCGCTCGCGCGTGGCGACATTCACATCACTGAATCCGCCCAGTGCTCTGGAAACGGTTGTGATCGAATAACCTGATCGTGCGGCAATATCTTTCAAGGTAACAGGCATTCTCTAATAAAGGCTGGTTATCTGTTATGGATCAATATTTTTGTGGTGCCGATGTTTCGGCGTAGTGTCATCAATCCGAAACGTTTCGGAACCGTATCTGTAATTTACCGTGAACGTCAGGCCGTGTCAAACACAGCACATTAGAGACTTATGAGTGCAACAGGCGACAGAATCGCCGTCACAGCCCGGCGGCAAATTCTGCTATCATCCAGCCCATGATGACCCGATTACAGAACGTTTCCGTTTCGCTCGTCGTCCTGCTGGTGACCGCGCTGGCCGCCGTCTATCTGCTGACGTACAGCGCCGCCATAGAGAGCGGGGATGCACTCCAATACGCCGATGCCGTCAGCAGTGTGGTGCGCTATGGTGACTGGCGACTTGATGAATCGCTGTGGCACAAGCCGCCGCTGAGCTTCAGCGCTGATGAAGTCTATCCGTTGTCGTCGTTGGGTGTGTCGGATGTGCTCAGCGTGCAGTTGGCGCTGCCGCTGTACATCGCTGCGGATTGGCTCGATCTGGGCTTCATCCACACGATCTGGCTGTTTAACGTGATCGTCACTGCGCTGACGGCGGGCCTGGTTTTTGCCAGCGTGCGCCGTATGGGTGCCGCACCTGCGGCGGCCCTGCTGACCGCGCTGGCTTTCGGCCTGGGCACCGTCGCCTGGCCGTACAGCAAAACCTACTTCCGCGACCCGCTGGCGATGCTGCTGCTGACGGCGGCGCTCTGGCTGCTGCTGATCGCCCGCGAGCGTGGCGGCATGCTGCGCCTGCTCGGATGGGGTGGGGCGGCGGTCGTCTTCTGGCTGGCGACTCAGGCGAAGACCTCCGCCTTATTCGCTTTGCCGGGGCTGCTGGTGCTGGCGCTGCCTCCGCTGGCTTTTTTAAATCGGCGGCGGTTACAGATGGGCCTGTTGGTGACGCTGCTGCTCGTGCTGGCGGCGCTGCTGCTGGTCGTCTACGTCGATTCGCTGTTTCTTATAGTCATTAACCTGATTCAAACCTTCCTTCCTGGCCTGAATATCACTTTCAGCCGAGAGGCGCTGCACAGCTACCTGTTCAGCTTCGGCGGCAGCTTATGGGGAACGTCCCCCATACTGCTGTTGGGGGCGTATGGCATCTGGAAGTTATACCGTCAGCAGCAGATGATGGTCGTCTGGAGCGTGCTGCTGATCATCCTGAGCTACGCCGTCGGCCATGCCTTCTTCACCTCGTCGCACTGGTTCGGGGGCTTATCCTGGCCGCCGCGCTTCCTGCTGCCGACTGTGCCGCTGGTGGCGGTGCTGTGCTGGCCTGCCTTCGCCCGCCTGCTGCGCCGACCGTTCCCCTGGCTGCTGGCCGCTGTGACGCTGGCGCTCATCATCTACAGCCTGTGGATACAGTTCGTGGCAGTGGCCGTGCCCTGGCGGCGCTACCCGGATCTGCTGCCGCCGGAAGCGGGCGGGCTGATCTGGTGGTCGCCGGGAATGAACGATCTGACTTATCTGCGGTGGCGGCTGCTGGTGGGGGAGTGGGGGCCGCTTGGTTTTGACTTCGCCTGGTATCGCGCCGATCTGCTGCTGTGGGCGCTGGCGCTCATCGGGATTGCGGGGGCGGGGCTGGTCGCGGCAGTGGCCGGATTGCGGGCGTGGGGTCGCCGGTGGTTGCACGCGAGTGCAGTTGCCTTGCCTGCAATTCTGATTGTCATAAGCTATCTGGGCCTCAGTGCCCTGTCTGAGCGTGATCCGCTCTTCCTGCCGGATAAACCTGCGCTGCAAGAAGCGCTGGACGTGGTCGCACGGGAAGCAGTCCCCGGCGATGTCGTCCTGCTGACAGACCCGCTGTATTACCGCTTCATCATGAACTATGCGCGCTGGGACAATGCACGGCCGATCATCCTGCCGGTGCAGCCGGGGGAGGCCGCCAGCGAACGTCAGCCCGCCGAAGTGGATTGGCGTGACCCCGTCGATGGGCTGACGCACGACACCGTGCTGACGCTTAACGCGCTGCTGGAAACGCGCGATCACTTCTGGTTGCTGGCGCATAACGGTCCATTCACGCCGTGGGCGCGCCGTCCTGTTGAGGCGTATCTGGCACGATGGGGCTATATCGTACGTGACGTGCCGCTGCCATCGGCTGACCCGACGGTGCGCCTGTTGGAGGTCAACGCGGCGCGCCCGCCTGATCCCTATGCGTTCACAGATGCCGACATCCCGGCCAACCTGCGCTTTGATCAGGACCTGCGGCTGCTGGGCGTGACGCTGCCGCAGGGTCGGACCTATCAGCCCGGCGATCAGATCCCGATTTCGCTCATGTGGCAGACGGGCGCGCCGCAGGCACAGGACATCATCGTAAGTGTGTTTCTGGCAGCGCCGGATGGCTACGTCATCACGCAGTCGCAGGATCGCCCGCCACAGGCCGGGTTCGCACCGACGACCGGCTGGCATCCTGGCGTGCCGGTGTGGGATGGTCATGTGATCCGCATCCCGCCGGAAGCCGCGCCAGGGATCTATCAACTGTGGGTGGTCGCTTATACCCTGACGGACGGTGACGTTCAGCGCCTGTCGGTGACGGCGGGCGTCAGCGCTCAGGAAGGCAAAGCAGGGGTTTTGCCGGTGGAGATCGATGTCAACGCAGCGCGAGCCGAGGACTGAGCAGGATCAGGCACGCAGCACGACTCTTACCCCAAATAGGCTTCGATCAGCTCCCGGTTGCGCTGCAGCTCCGCAGCAGAACCCTGCTGCACGATGCGGCCGCGTTCCAGCACGTAAGCGTAGTCGGCAATCTGTAGCGCTTTGCGTGCGTTCTGTTCGACCAGCAGGATGGGGATGCCCTGCGTCTTGATGTCGGCAATGATCTCGAATACGGCGTTGACGAGCAGGGGAGCCAGCCCCATGCTTGGCTCGTCCAGCATGAGCAGCCTGGGACGCATCATCAGTGCGCGGCCAACCGCAAGCATCTGCTGTTCGCCACCACTGAGCAGGCCGGCCTTCTGCTCGCGTCGCTCGTCAAGACGGGGGAAGCGGCGGAAAATATCGGCCAGGTCGCTGTCGATCTGATCGTCGCGGCGACTGTGGGTGCCGCTGAGCAGGTTCTCGTAGACGCTCATGTTGGCGATGACCTGCCGTCCCTCCGGCACCTGGATCAACCCCTTGCGGCTGATCTGATCGGCGCGCAGGCCGGTGATGTCCTCGCCCATGAAGCGGATATGCCCCTGTGTCGGTTTCAACAGACCGCTGAGTGTATTCAGTGTGGTGGATTTGCCCGCCCCGTTGGCCCCGATCAGGCTGATGACCTGTCCCTGTTCCAGCGAGAAGCTGATGCCACGCAAGGCCCGAATCGCGCCATAGCTGGTCTGCAGATCGTGGACTTCCAGCAGCGCGCTCATGCTTTGACCTCGTCTTCTTCAGCGCCCAGGTAAGCTTCGACCACGATCGGGTTTTCGCGGATTTCCGCCGGGGTGCCATAGGCGATGATCTGGCCGAAGTTGAGCACATAAACGTAATCACACACCTGATGAATCAGTGACATATCGTGTTCAATGACCAGAATCGCCAGACCATCATCGCGCAGTCGCAGTATCTGATCACCCAGTTCGCGGGTTTCGGTCGGGTTCATGCCAGCGGTCGGCTCGTCCAGCAGGATCAGGCGCGGGTTGACCGCCAGTGCCCGGGCCATCTCCAGCCGCCGCTGATCGCCGTAGGGCAGGTTGGCGGCCTGCACGTCTGCGACTGCCGACAGGCCGAAGCGCGTCAGGAGCTGCTCGGCGCGTGCCATGAGCTGTCGCTCCTCGCGGCGGTAGCGCGGCAGGAAGAAGATCGCTTCCAGCAGGCTGGCCTGCCCCTGCGTGTGCTGACCAACCAGCAGATTCTGAAGCGTGGTCATCTCACCAAACAGTCGAATGTTCTGATACGTGCGGGCGATACCAAGCTGGCTGATGCGATGGGGTGGGGCCTTCTCGATATAATGTCCGTTGAAGGCGATCGTACCGCTGTTGGGATGGTCAAGGCCGCTGATGTTGTTGATGAGCGTGGTCTTACCGGCACCGTTGGGGCCAATCAGGCCGATGGTCGCGCCATCCGGCACGCTCAGGTCCACACTGTTGAGGGCCTGCAGACCCCCAAAGCGCCGCGATACGCCTTTAAGTTCCAGCATCTTCGGCTGCCTCCTGAGATTGCCTGCTGAAGCGCTCGCGCAGGCTGCGGGCGGCCCGTCGCCAGCCCGTCGGGTTAATAAGCCCGCCCGGCAGATAGACGATCACCAGCAGCAGCACCAGCCCATTAAACACGCCGCGATATTCCTTCAGGAAGCGCAGGACTTCTGGCATGGCGGCGAGGGCCATTCCGCCGATAATCGGGCCGATCCACGTGGAGGTGCCGCCCAGGACGGCGAAGGCCAGGATGTCGACCGCCTGATTAAAGTCGAAGGCGTTGGGCGTGACGATGCGCGTCAGGTGCCCGTTGAAGACACCCGCCGCCGCGGCCAGCGCTGCGCTCAGCATGAAGACGACGTTCTTGACGTAGACGACGTTGATGCCCATATTGGCGGCAGCGCGCTCATCCTGACGTATGGCTGCCATCGCCCGCCCGAAGCGGCTGCGATGCAGGCGCATCAGCAGGAACATAAGCACCACCAGGAACAGGATCAGCATCCAGGTTTCCGTCAGCTTCTCGATGCCTTTGATGCCGCGTGCGCCATTCAGCAAGGAGAAGCGCACGCGCTCGCCTTCCATAGCCGTCAGGATCGAGGACACGAGGTTATCGAAGTTAAGCGCCAGGATGCGCACGACTTCGCCGAAGCCGATGGTGGCAATCGCCAGATAAATATCGCGCAGCCTGAGCACGGGCAGCCCGACCGGCAGCGCGACGACCGCCGCGACGACCATGCCAATAATCAGGGCGACGCCGAGTGAAACGTCGAGTTCCTGCGTCAATACCACGCCGACATAGGCACCAATCGCCATGAAACCAGCATTCGCCAGCGTGAACATGCCCGTATACAACGTCAGATAGATGCTGACGCCGAGGATCGCGCTCACCAGCATGAACTGAAGTACCGGCTCCGTGATGCCCAGAGGCGAGACGATCTGAATGATGAAGTCGATCACCGCATCCATGCGACACTAAGCCCGTGTATTTTCCGGCTGACCAAGCAGCCCTTGCGGCCGGATCAGCAGCATGATGAATAAGAGAATGAAGACGATGGCATCGCGGTAACTGCCACCCCCCAGGGCGATACTCGCTGTTTGCAGCCCGGCGACGATGAACCCGCCAAGCACCGCGCCCTGGATTGTGCCCAGGCCACCCAGGACGATGGCCGTCAGGCCGACCAGCGCGATATTATCCCCGATGAATGGCGACACGTTCAGGAAGGTGATGCCGTACAGCATCCCGGCAGCGCCACCCAGCGCCCCGGCCAGGAAGAACGTGATCACATATACGCGGCTGACATCAATGCCGAGCAACCCGGCGATACGCTGATTGAACGCTACCGCGCGCATCTGCTGACCGGTGCGCGTCCGCGTGACCAGATACTGCAGGGCGATCATCAGCAACAGCGCCACTACCAGAATCACGATGCGGATCGGCGCGATGCGCACGTCACCGATGATGATCGTCTCCGTCGGGATGAACGGCAGGATTGACAGATCGCGCGGGTAATAGGCTTCCGTCTGGCTGTAAATCTGCTGGAAGACGAGCTGCGCGATGTTCACGAGCAGCAGGGCCGCGCCAATACTGCTGATGAGCTGCGCGATGCGCGCCGCATTGCGCCGTCGCAAAGGCCGGAACGCGATGTACTCCAGGGCGACGCTGAGCAGGCCAGCGCCGATCATCGCCAGGATGAAGCCCACCCATACGGGCAACCCGGCCTGATCCAGCGCCAGCAGGCCGATGAACGCGCCCCACATAAAGATCGCGCTGTGCGCCAGATTCAGCACCCCCAGGATGCTGAAGACCAGCGCGTATCCCAGCGCGAAAAGCGCATAAATCGCGCCGAGTGAAATCGCATTGATGGTTTGCTGCAAAAATAACGAGAAGTCCATAAGCGGGGTATCGCCGTGTCAGTCTGCAATTTGGGGCGGGTGAGTCGTCGTCCCGCCCCGTTCCAGCAAAACAGATATCAGGGGTTATCCCCTGTATGCCACACAGGGGGATAACCCTTTATAAGGCTGTAGGGACAGCGTCCCTACAGATGACTTTTACTCTTCGCTTTCAGCACCGAGGACGGCAAACGCCCCATCCTGGGCGATCTGAACGACCGGGTCATGGACCGGGTCGCGGTCCTCATCGAAGGCGAAGCTGCCCAGTGGCGAGGCGAAATCGCTGATGCCTGCCAGTGCGTCACGGACATCGGTACGGTCGGTGCTGTCGGCGCAGCGGATCGCGGTTGCCATCAGCCAGGCACCGGTGTAAGCCTGGGCCGCGAACTGATCGGGCAGGCTGCCGTAGGCTTCTTCGTAGGCTTCGCTGAACATCACGCTGAGCGGATCGGGGCTGGCGATATTCCAGGCCGCACCGACGATCACACCATCGGAGGATTCGCCGCTCTCTTCGAGGACTGCCGGTGAGTTCAGGCCGTTGCCACCGATGATCGGGCCGTCATAGCCCAGGTCGCGGGCCTGTGTGATGATCTGGACGGCTTCAGCAGCCAGGGCGCTGACGATCAGCGCGTCAGGCTCGGTGGCGATCAGGTTGGTGAGCTGCGCGCTGAAATCGACGTCACCACGGGCGAAGGTCTCTTCACCGGTGATCTCGACGTTGTTTTCTTCCAGCGCTTCGATGAAGACATCGTAGCCGCTGAGGGTGAAGTCGTCGTCATCACCGTACATGACGCCGACGCGCTCCAGACCGAGCACTTCAGCGGCCTGGGCGATAGTGCCGGGGATCACGGATGATTCCGGCAGGCTGTTACGGAAGACGAAGTCTCCCATCTCGGTGATGCCACTGGCGGTATTGCTGACGCCCATGACCGGCGTGCTGTTTTCCTGGGCGACCGGATCAGCGGCGAAGGCTTCCGTCGAGAGGGTCGGGCCGAGGACGGCGATAACGCCATCTTCTTCGACCAGCTTGGTCATGGCGGCGATGGACTGCTGCGCGTCACCGTTGCTGTCTTCGAAGATGACTTCAAGGGTCACGCCTTCACCCAGGTAGCCGCTCTCGTTGATCTCTTCAACAGCCAGGTTGACGGCCTGGTTCTGCACGCTGCCATACACACTGATCGGCCCACTAAGGCCGAAGATCGCGCCAATGGTCACGGTTTCTGGCAGGTTTTCCGGGGTGGGGCAGGCTTCCCAGGCACCCATCGTCGGTTCTTCCATCGTATCCTGCGCGATCACAGGGACGACGAGTGCCACCAGCATGAGACCTATAATCAATAGCTTGAGCATTCTCATAGCAACAGACTCCAGTTTGATACTAAATTGTGTTGGAGAAGTAATTACAGCGAAGATTGTAGTGAATCTGCGGCAAACTTACAAATTCGGGGGCTGCAGCGCCAAAAAATTGTCGGGCGGCGTGTCGCCGTTACGCTTCATCATACAGGAGGGCATCCATGACCGCTGCAACGGCGTCGGGCAGGGCTGCTGTGATTGGCTCACTCAGCCCAATTTGCCATTCAAGCGACAGGGGCTGTACGCCAATGATGATGATCTCCGGGGGCAGCAGGCCCAGTACGTCGCCCAGTGAGAGCGCCTCCGCCAGACCTGCATAGTGCAGTGTCCCGCGCAGGTGCATATCGCGCGATTGCAGACGGACCTGCTCAGGCGTGAAGGTCAGGCAGGTGCCCGGCGGCTGATCCATATCAGCCGCATCGACCACGATGACACGGCGGTAGCCCTGCATCATCAGCACCAGTTCCAGGCCGGGCGTGCCTCCCTCTTGCAGTGTTACGCCCGCTGGCAGTTGCTGATCACGCAGGGCAGCGATCACCGCGGCACCCACGCCATCATCCCCGCGCAGGGTGTTGCCCAGTGCGAGAACGAGTGTGTTGGCGTGTGGTGCGGTCACTCTGATACCCCCATCAGCGATCAGATGAATTTAACGTCGAGGATGTGCGTGGAGCAGGAGATACACGGGTCATAAGCCCGGACGAGCATCTCAAGCGCCAGCGTGATTTCCTCATGCGGTTTTTCAAGGATTTGCGGTACCAGGGCGCGCATATCGGCCTCGACATTGGCCAGGTTCTGACCAGTCGGGATGATGCAGTTCGCGCCAACGACGCGGCCATCCTCGAAGGTGTATTCATGGAAGAGTACGCCGCGCGGGACTTCGCAGGCCCCCGCGCCCTTACCGGATAGGCGGCCCGGTTTGGCGGGTTCTTCCCATTTGACGCCCATATCCAGCAGTTGCTCGGTCAGGTCGATGGCGTCCTCGAAGCAGTGGACGATCTCGACGACCTGGGCGGCTGTGTTCAGATACGGGTTGTAGATCACCGGCGACAGGCCGAGCGCGTCGGCGGCGGCGCGGGCTTTTGGATGCAGCTTATCAAAGTTGACGTTGAAGCGCGCCAGTGCCCCGACCATGTATGACTCGCGCTGGTTGCGCGTGTGCTTGGCCGACGAGTGCGACACAATGTACTCATTGGTGATGCTGCGATAGGCGTCGATGGGCCAGGTGCCGCCATCGGTGCTGGCCACTTCGCCATCGATGAAGCAGTATTCTTCTTCCTTGCGCAGTGCGATGTATTCCGTCTCACGGATGAAATGCGGGAACTCCAGCGTGCTGAACAGTTCAAGCGTGGCTTCCAGATCAGGCCGGATGCCGATGAGCTGTTCGCGGAGCTTCAGCAGGTCCTGCCGGCTTGGATAGTGGGTGAAGCCACCGGTCGTCATGGCGATGGGGTGGGTGTGGCGTCCAGCAACGACGCGGCAGATTTCCCCGGCCATCTTCTTCATACGCAGGGCGCGCAGGACGACTTCCGGCGTGGATTTCGCCAGCGGCATGACGCTTGGCAGGCCCAGCAGGTCGGGTGCGACCAGCATGTAGGCGTGCAGGATATGGCTGTCGAGGATCTCACCGTGCATGTTGAGCTTGCGCAGCAGCACCGTCTGCAGGCTGGGCTGGATGTCGAGCGCGTTTTCGATCGCCCGCAGCGAGACCGTCGAGTGACCGACGGCGCAGATGCCGCAGATGCGCGAGACAATATGCGAGACTTCGTCATAGTGCCGGTTGAGCACCATCGGTTCGAAGAAGCGCGGCGTCTCGACAATTTGCAGCTCGCACTGCTCAAGGATGCCATTACGGACATCGACGACGATGTTGCCGTGCCCTTCGACGCGGGTCAGGTGATGGACATCAACTTTAACGCGGGCCATCGCTCTTGACCTCCTCTAATTGCATCAGCGGGTAGGTGAGGAACATCGTCAGCTTGTTTTCGATGTCGGCTTCTGCGACGCCAGCTTCAGCCAGTACCTCGCGGATGGATTCCAGGTTGGGGGAGGGCACCAGGCCGCGACAGCCCTCACAGGCGTATCCGTAAGCCGGGCAGATGGCCTTGCAGCCCGCCCGTGTGATCGGCCCCAGGCAGGTCTTGCCGCGCTGATACAGGCAGACGTTACCACTCAGCTTACACTCCGTGCACATGGGGTAATCCGGCAGATTGGGCATGCGCCCCTGCAGCAGATGCGTCACTGCCAGGGCGAATTCGTCCTTATCGATAGGGCAGCCCGGGATCACCGCATCAACTTCGATGACGGCGTCGATGGGGCGGGCCGGGTAGGTCTCGAACCACTCGGCCTTGTCGCCATAGACGTACTCGCGGACTTCCGGCAGTGGCATGGTATTGCGGATGGCGTTCACGCCGCCGATGTGGGCGCAGGCCCCCAGCGCGACGACGATGTTAGCGCGCTCGCGCAGCGCTTTGATCTTCGCCTCATCGCTGGGGCGTGTGCACGATCCTTCGATGAAGATGATGTCGAAGGTATCGCCTTTTTCGCTCATCGCCTCGCGGAACTCGGTGATCTCGATGGCGTCCAGCAGCTCAGGATGATCCTGCAGCGTATCCACGACCGTCAACTGGCAGCCTTCGCAGCTTGTAAATTCAAAGAAACCGACTTTGGGCTTGGCTGTCATGAGAATGCCTCCTCCAGGTGTTTGACCTCGGGATACGAGAAGATGGGGCCTTCCTGGCAGGTGTAAAGATGGTGCATCTGACAGTGGCCGCATTTGCCGACGGCACACTTCATCTGACGCTCGAAGCTCATCCAGATGTTGCCTTCGTGCAGGCCATGTGCCAGCAGTTCGCTCAGGACGAAGCGATACATGATCGGCGGGCCGACGATGCTCGCTACCATGTTGCGGCCTTCGTACTCGATCTTGTCGAACAGCGAGGTAATCCGCCCGACGTTGCCCACCCAGCGGTCGTTCGGGTAATCCACGGTGATGTGGAGTTCAATGTCTTTGGCTTCATCCCAGATGGCCAGGTCTTCCGGGAACAGGATGTCGTCCGGGGTGCGTGCGCCGTAAAGGATGATCACACGTCCGAACATACCGCGCTCGTCAATGACCTGATCAATCAGAGAGCGCAGCGGGGCCAGGCCCAGGCCGCCAGCGACGAACAGCATGTCGCGGCCATAGAAGCGCTCAATCGGGAAGCTGCGGCCAAACGGCCCGCGAATGCCGATCTTCGCCCCGGATTCGAGCTGGTGTACGGCGTTCGTCAGCTTGCCGACGGCGCGCACGCATAGTTCAAACTGGCCGTTGCTGCGGCTGGGCGAGCTGCAAATGCTGATCGGCGCTTCGCCAACGCCCAGGACGCTCAGCTCAACGAACTGGCCGGGCCGGTGATCCAGCGAGAAGCCGCTGGGCAGTTCGATCCTGAACAGTTTTTCGTAAGGCGTCATCGTCTCCATTTTGACGATGCGCGCCGGGGTCGGCATGTAGATGGATTCGTGGCCGAGGGTTTCTTTCAGTAACGTGGTCATTTCGTCCCCTCCGACACTGTCTCTTTCGTCACGACAGCAGCGGTGACCGCGCCGTTTGCCTCACGGTGGCCGTTGGCACGGTCCGCCGCGACGGGTTCGGCGGTCTTCGCCTGATACTCTTCGTAAAGCCGGTTATAGGTCTTGATACAGGTAATATCGACGTGGCAGGCTGTCCCGCAGCGGCCACAGCCGACGCACCCCATCGTCCCAAAGGCTTCGTACTGGTACTTCACCTTGCGGGTGAAGCGATGCCGCTGCCGTGCCGCCACCCCGGACCGGAAGTTGTGGTTCCCGGCGACCAGAGCGAACTTCTCCAGCTGGCAACTATCCCACGTCCGCACGCGCTGGCCGTTTTCCAGCGTCAGATCAACCTCATCCGTGACGTCGAAGCAATAGCACGTCGGGCAGACCTGCGTACACGCGCCGCATGACAGGCAGATTTCGCCCAGCTCGTCCCAGAGGGGGCTGTGCTGGGTCGCGCCCAGGACTTCCGGCAGTTCGTGCAGGTCGCACTCCAGACGGAATTCGAACTCAGGCCATTTCGCGGCCATGACTTCGTTGAGGCGCTTAAGATCGGCTTCAGTCGGCGTCCATACGTTTGTGGAGCCGCGCAGTAGTTCCTCACCCTTTTCGCTGCCGATGTGGATGCTGTAGACATCGCCCAGATCAGTAAAGTGCAGGTCATGGTCCTCAGGGACGGAAAACGTCTCCATGTCCTTGCAGAAGCACTGCGCGTTACAGGGCTTCAGGCACTCAATGCTGACCAGGTAGGTAGCGTCCCGGCGGGCGCGGTAATGCTGGTCGGCGAAGCCGGTCGATTGCACGGTATCAAGCAGGTTGATTGCGTGCATATCGCAGGTGTGGACGCCGATAATCACGGTCGGTTCCGCGGTGATCTCGGCTTCCATTTCCATGGTCCTGGTGTTAAACGAAAAGAGGACTTCACGCGGGGGGAGCAAATATTTTTTCGGGGGCATAGCGGACATTGGATAATCAATGACCAATTCTTGAGGGTCGACGATCTCTTCAAAGACAAACTGGCCATGCAGTGCTTTTGGCCCAACCACCTTGAAATCGCGGCTCTGTAACCGCTCAATCCAGGTCCTGAGCGCACCTTTGGGCATAATCTTGATGGAGTTCATCAAAGTGACCTCTCTACTACGATGAACGCGTAAGTGCGCATGCGTGAATGCGGGGGTCGTGTGGGGGTTGGGTCACGACAAAGGCAACGTAGGCCGAGGAAATAAGGGCCTATCCCTATTATAAAACGAAAAGCGAGCCTGTATAGTAAAATCAACAGCCCGCCACGATATTTCTTTCCAATAGTCTGAGTTTTAGGCACAGCGAACAGCAGCGACAATGGTACCGCGCTAACGTGCGGCAGTGATCCACAATGTCTGGCAATAAAGTAATCGTCATAAACTAAGCTTTTAATCGCTGTAAACTTGAAGTGTCACGCTTGCCAATTTAAACTTAATGGGCTGTCATCTTTTCTTAAAGTGACATTCATCCTTACTGGGCTGGAATTCTTTCACTCCGCATTTGCGAATACATGGTGAAGAATGTTAAATAGCAGATGAAAGGGGCTCCACATCGCGAATAGGCAATGCCATCCCCATTTGACATTCCCTGGCGCTTGTAATGCCCCCGGCGTATGTCATGTCAGGACACCCTATGCACGAACTCTCCATAGCTTATCAACTGGTCGAAATTGCAAATTCCGCCGCCCGTGATGCTGGCGCGACTCAGGTCGACGCGGTGCATCTGCGCCTGGGCGTCTTCTCTGGCGTCGTCAAAGACGCGCTGCTCTTCTCTTATGACGTAGCGACCCGTGGTACACTGCTGGAAGGCTCTCGGCTGGAAATTGAAGAAGTACCGCTCGTCGTCTACTGCCCACAGTGTGCCCGCGAAGTCGAACTGGAAAGCGTGCAGTTATTTCAGTGCCCCCTCTGTGGTACGCCGACCGCTGATATTCGTCAGGGGCGCGAAATCGATCTGATCTCTCTGGAGGTAGCTGATGAAACCGAGACTGCTGGAAATTAAGCAAGGCGTCCTCGATAAGAATGATCAACTGGCGCGCGGCCTGCGCCGCCGCTTTCATGAAGCCGGTATCCTGGTGCTGAATATCGTCAGCAGCCCCGGCAGCGGCAAGACGGAACTCTTATTGAAGACGATCGAGCAGCTACAGGCACGCGGTCTGAAGGTCGCCGTCCTGGTTGGCGATCTGGAGACGGATAACGACGCGCGCCGGCTGCTGGCCTCAGGCGCACAGGTCCGTCAGATTACCACCGCCGGCAACTGCCATCTGGAAGCGCAGATGATCGAGGATCACCTGGGCGATTGGCAGCTCGGCGATTTTGACATCCTCATGATTGAGAATGTCGGCAATCTGGTCTGCCCGTCGAGCTACGACCTGGGCGAAGCGATCCGCGTGGTGCTGCTCTCCGTTACGGAAGGTGAGGACAAACCGCTGAAGTACCCGCCCATCTTCAACTCATCGGATGTGGCCGTCATCACGAAAATTGACATCGCCGAAGCCGTGGAATTCAACCACGAGCAGGCCCATGCCAGCATTCAGGCTGTACGACCTGGTCTGCCCATCTATGAAGTCAGCGCTAAGAAGGGACAGGGCATGACGGAATGGGTCGAGTTCCTGCTGGCGAAGCGGCAGCAGTTCGCCCATGAACTCGCCTCCTCCGGCGATTAACCGGCATGTGCGCCCTGACGACTGCCGACCGGCCGGACGCCATCACACGCCGCCGCCTCAGGGTGACGGGCGTGGTTCAGGGCGTCGGCTTCCGGCCGTTCGTCTATACGCTGGCGCGTGAAAACCACCTGAGCGGCTTCGTCGGCAACGATAGCAGCGGCGTCTTCATTGAGGTTGAAGGCCCGGCCCGGGCAGTTGATCAGTTTATGCTGCGTCTGCGCAGCGATGCGCCGCCGCTGGCATATATCGAGCGCATCGACGCCGAAGCGCTGCCCGTGCGTGGCGAGCTGGATTTCGCCATTGTCGCCAGTGCAGCCAACCCCGGCGCGGCCACGCTCATCTCGCCTGACCTGTGCGTCTGTGATGCCTGCCTGCGCGAGCTGCGCGACCCTGCCGACCATCGCTATCGCTATCCGTTCATCAACTGCACGCACTGTGGGCCGCGCTTTACGATCATCCGCGACATTCCCTATGATCGCCCGCTGACGACCATGGCGGATTTCGTCATGTGCCCGGCCTGCGCTGCTGAGTATCACGACCCGGCTAACCGGCGTTTCCATGCGCAGCCTAACGCCTGCCCGGATTGCGGCCCGCAGGTCACGTTTCATCGACCGGACGCAGCCGACCTTCAGGCGGAGAGCGCATTATCAGCGACGCTGGCTGCTCTGGACGCAGGGCAGATTGTGGCGATTAAGGGGCTTGGCGGGTTCCATCTGGCCTGTGACGCCACCCGGCCGGAGGCCGTCGCGCAGTTGCGAGCGCGTAAAGGTCGCCGCGAAAAACCTTTCGCCGTCATGGTGGCTGATCTGCAGATGGCGCGCAGGCTGGCCCACATCAACGCGCAGGAAGCAGCGCTGCTCACCAGCCGTGAGCGGCCGATTGTGCTGCTGCGGCAGCATGCCGAAACGCCCATCGCTGAGGCCGTCGCGCCGGGCAATCCCTACGTCGGCGTGATGCTGGCCTATACGCCGCTGCACGTCCTGCTGACGGATCGCCCGCTGGTGATGACCAGCGCCAACTATACCGAAGAACCCATCGTCAAGGATAACGCCGCTGCGCTGGATCGCCTCGCCACACTGGCGGATGCCTTCCTGCTGCACGACCGTAAGATTCACGTCCACTGTGATGATTCCGTGGTGCGCGTCTTACAGGGTGTAGAGCTGCCTGTTCGTCGGTCGCGGGGGTATGCCCCTTTCCCGGTGAAACTGCCGCACACCGTCCGGCCGCTGCTGGCCGTCGGCGGCGAACTCAAGGCGACGTTCTGCCTGACCCGTGATGACCACGCTTTCATGAGCCAGCACATCGGCGATATGGCGAACCTGGAGACGCTGCACGCCTTCCAGCACGCCGCCGACCACATGCTGACGCTCTTCCGCGTGCAGCCTCAGGCTGTCATCTGCGACCAGCATCCCGGTTATCTGAGCACGCGCTACGCCACCGACCTGGGAAGGGAACGCGGCCTGCCGGTGATCGCGGTGCAGCATCATCATGCGCACATTGCCGCCGTGATGGCGGAGAACGGCTGTGATGTCAGCGCGCCTGTGATTGGCTTCAGCTTTGATGGCACCGGCTACGGCGACGACGGCGCGATCTGGGGTGGCGAAGTCTTCATCGCGGATTACCGGCAGGCGCGACGGGTGGCTCACCTGGCCTACGCGCCGCTGCCGGGCGGCGACGCCGGAGTCATGCGACCGTATCGGCTGGCGCTGGCCCACCTGTGGGCGGCGGGCATCCCCTGGGCGGACGACCTGCCCCCGGTGCGCGCCTGTGAACCTCAGGAACTGTCGATCCTGCGTCGCCAGCTTGAGCGCAGCCTCAACACGGTGCCGACCAGCAGCATGGGCCGTCTGTTTGATGCCGTGGCCGCGCTGATCGGTCTGCGGCAGATCATCAGCTATGAGGCCCAGGCCGCTATCGAACTTGAGGCGGTGGCTGATCTCGAAGTGAGTGAGGGCTATGACTTCGGCCTGCGCCCTGATGGCGACCGCCTGCTGATCGAAACGGGGCCAGTGCTGGCCGCGCTCATTGATGATTGGCGCGCGGGCATCCCGGCGGCGCGGCTGAGTGCGCGCTTCCACGCTGGCGTGGCGGATGTCATCCTGCGGCTGTCGCAGCATCTGCGCTTACAGCACGGTCTTGAGACGGTCGCGCTGAGTGGTGGCGTCTTCCAGAATGTACACCTGCTGACGCTGACACTGGATCGGCTGCGGGTGGCGGGCTTCCGCGTGCTGACGCATCGTCAGGTGCCGCCCAATGATGGCGGTCTGGCGCTGGGGCAGGCGATGATCGGCCATGCGCTGCTGGATGCAGCCCGAACGTAAAAAGCGTAAAAAGACGCAATACGTTTGTTATCGAAGAACGTGGAAAAATAGCTTGCTGAGGAGACCGCGATGTGTTTAGGGATACCTGGACAGGTGAAGGAAATCTACGAGATCGATACGATCAGGATGGGCCGCGTTGATTTCGGGGGCATTCTGAAAGAAATCTGCCTGGCCTACGTGCCGGAAATCGAAGTCGGGGATTACACGATTGTGCACGTCGGCTTTGCCATTACCAAGCTGGATGAACAATCCGCTCAGGAATCGCTGGCGCTCTTCCGTGAGATGGGCGTCCTCGAAGAAGAACTGGGCGTCGAGCCTGAAGAACACGCTGGGCACGCTGTCGATGCGCCGCCCGACGCAGAGCGTTCAGGAGGGACCCGGGCATGAAGTATCTCGAAGAATTCCGCGATCCCGACGTTGCCCACCGCCTGCTGGAAGATATCGCCCGCATCGTCACGCGCCCCTGGGCGCTGATGGAAGTCTGCGGCGGGCAGACGCACAGCATCATCCGCAACGGCATTGATCAACTGCTGCCTGACGAAATCGAGCTGATCCACGGGCCGGGCTGCCCGGTCTGCGTGACGCCGCTGGAGATCATCGATCGGGCGCTGGCCATCGCTGCGCGACCGGAGGTCATCTTCTGCTCCTTTGGCGATATGCTGCGCGTGCCCGGCAGCCATAAGGACCTCTTCCGCATCAAGAGCGAAGGCGGCGATGTGCGCGTCGTCTACTCGCCGCTGGATGCGCTCAAAATCGCCCGCGAGAACCCCACCCGTGAGGTCGTCTTCTTTGGTATCGGCTTCGAGACGACCGCACCGGCTAACGCGATGGCCGTCTTCCAGGCGAAGATGCTCGGCCTGACGAACTTCTCCATGCTCGTCTCGCACGTGCTGGTGCCGCCCGCCATCGACGCCATTATGAGCGCGCCGGGCAACCGGGTGCAGGGCTTCCTGGCGGCAGGGCATGTGTGCAGTGTGATGGGGATGTGGCAGTATCCTGAACTGGCGGAAAAGCATCGCGTGCCGATCGTCGTTACCGGCTTCGAGCCGCTCGACGTGCTGGAAGGCATCCGGCGCGCCGTCATCCAGCTCGAAGAAGGCCGTCACGAAGTCGAAAACGCCTACAGCCGCGCCGTCGTCTTTGACGGCAATGTGCCCGCCCAAAAGCTGCTCGATCAGGTCTTCACCGTGAGCGATCGCGCCTGGCGCGGAATTGGCCGTATCCCGAACAGCGGCTGGGAGCTGCGCGAAGACTATCGCGCTTATGACGCCTCCTACAAATTCCACGTGACCGACATACACACAGAAGAATCGCCGCTGTGTCACAGTGGGGACGTGCTGCAGGGCAAACTCAAGCCGAACGAATGCCCGGCCTTCGGCAAGGAATGCACGCCGCGCAAGCCGCTCGGTGCGACCATGGTCAGCAGTGAAGGGGCCTGCGCCGCTTACTATCAGTACGGACGCTTCATTGCTGTGGAGAACGTAAAATGAGCAATCAGGAAAACGGCAGCCGCCCCGATTACGACTTTGAAGGCTGGACGTGTCCGATCCCACTCCGCGACCATCCCAATATCGTCCTGGGGCATGGCGGCGGCGGCAAACTCAGCGCGGAACTGGTTGAGCATCTGTTTTTGCCAGCCTTCAAGAACGACACGCTCGACAGCCTGGGCGATGCTGCTCTGCTGGATATTGGTGGGGCGCGGGTCGCCTTCAGTACGGATTCCTTCGTCGTGCGCCCGCTGTTCTTCCCGGGGGGCTGCATCGGCGACCTGGCGGTGAACGGCACCGTCAACGACCTGGCGATGATGGGTGCGCGCCCGCTGGTGCTGAGCGTCGGCTTCATCCTGGAGGAGGGCCTGCCGCTGGCACAGCTTGGCGGCATCGTCGACCGCATGGGGGCCGCCGCCCGACAGGCAGGCGTCGTGCTGGCGACTGGCGATACCAAGGTGGTTGATAAGGGTCACGGCGACGGCCTGTACGTCAACACGACGGGCATTGGTCTGGTACCGGCGGGCGTCCACATTGGCCCTGATCGCGCTCGCCCCGGTGACGTGGTCATCGTCAGTGGCACGCTCGGCGATCACGGCATGGCGATCATGAGCGTGCGCGAAGGCCTGGAATTTGAATCCATGATTGAGAGCGACAGCGCCCCGCTTAACGGGCTGGTCGCTGAGATGCTGGCCGTCAGCCAGCAGATCCACGTCCTGCGCGACCCGACACGTGGCGGCGCGGCCAGCACCCTCAATGAGATCGCCCGTGCCTCGCAGGTGGGTATCGTCCTGGAAGAACGCAAACTGCCAGTGCGCCCCGCCGTCAGGGCAGCCTGCGAGATGCTCGGTATGGATCCGCTCTACGTCGCCAACGAGGGCAAACTGCTGGCCATCGTCGGCCCGGACGACGCCGAAGCTGTGCTGCACACCATGCGCCAGCATCCACTGGGCCAGGAAGCAACCCTCATCGGCCAGGTGGTGGAGCAGCACCCCGGTATGCTGGTCGCTCGCACCGGGCTGGGTGCAACCCGCGTCGTCGATATGCAGATTGGCGAGCAGCTCCCGCGCATCTGCTGAGCCTGCGCCAGATAACCGTCACAACACAGGGGCCGGATACTTCCAGCCCCTGATATGTTCTGTCAGGTGTGCGGATTTCGGACGTTGGACGTTGAGGGTAGAATGGACCCGGATTCACCCGCACTCTGGAGATCACCTCATGCGATTGCTGCCCGTACTGCTTGGTCTGGTTCTGCTGCTGGCCGCCTGTGACGCGGCTGCGCCCGGTACGGATGCCGCGCAGGTCGTCGAACAGTACCTACAGGCCAAAGTCGCCGCTGATGGCGAGGCGCTGCGCCCGCTTCTCTGTGCCGATCTCGAAGCCGACTTCGAGCGCGAGGCCAATTCGTTCAGTGGGGTAGAGGCGTCCATCGAGGGACTGGCCTGCACGCAGGATTCCGACAGCGATACCGTCAGTTGCGACGGGACCATCGTCGCCGTCTACGATGGCGAGAACCGCGACTTTCCGCTGACGCGCTACCGCGTTGTACAGGAAGATGGCGCGTGGAAGTGGTGCGGCGTAGCCCAATGACACATACATGTGCAGGGGCCACGCCGCCACCTGATTGACACGCCTCCTGAAAATCTGCTGAATATCGCTTTACGTGGTGGGTAGCTGTGCTACAATCAGACTGACCAGTCAGTCTAGTTGTGAAGCGGTGCACAAATGCCCGTAAATCCTGGCGATACGCCCTCACAGGCGACGGATGACGCCCGTCAGACGACCCGCGAACGCATCCTTGACGCGGCTCTCAACGTATTCTCGCGCAAGGGTTACCATGATACGCGTATGGATGAGATCGTTGACGAAGCGCACGCCTCCAAGGGCAGTATCTACTTCCACTTCCCCAACAAAGAGAAGCTCTTCCTGGCCCTGGTCGAAAAGTTCGCCGGGTTGCTTGAGCGCAACGTGACGCAGGCCATCGGCCAGGAACCCGCCGGCATTGGCCGGGTACGGCTGGCGCTGGCTGCCGTCCTGGAGACCTTCGGCAAGTACCGCCGTCCCGCAAAAATCCTGCTGGTGCAGGCGGTGGGCCTGGGCAGCGCCTTCGAGCAGAAGCGCCTCGAAGTCACGGACCGCTTCGCTGCATTGATCCAGGGCTATCTGGATGAAGCCGTCAGCATTGGTGAAATCCCGCCGGTGGATACGCAGGTGGTCGCGCATGCCTGGATGGGGGCAATCTACAACGTGGTCATTCAGTGGGTGTATACCGGCGATCCCGCCCCGGATCGCATCATGGAGACGCTGCTGCCGTTGCTGCTCAACAGTGTGGGCTACACGGAGCACTCTGCATGAGCCAGTTGGCCCGCCGCAGCATCCCGGAGCAGTACGGGCGCCTGGTCAGCCTGAGCCTGCCCTGTGAAGGCGTCAGTCTGGCCGGGTTTCTGGCCCAGGCGAAGGGACAGCCGCGCGTCTACTGGGAGAGTCAGCGCGATCATGTGACCTTCGCTGGTTTTGGCGCGGCGCTGGAGCTTTTCGCCTATGGCGAGACGCGCTTCACGCAGATTCAGCGACAGGCCCGTGAACTCTTTACAGATGCGGTCGTGCTCGATGAGACAGAGCCGCTGGCCGCGCCGCGACTGTTCGGTGGCTTCGCGTTCCGGGATGATTTTGTACCGGACGACGCCTGGTCGGATTTTCCCCCGGCGCATTTCGTCCTGCCACATTACCAGCTCACCAGCGTGGAGGGGCGCAAGTGGCTGACGATCAACGCGCATATCGGCCTGGAGGACGACCCCGCCGAACTGGGCGAGGCGCTGACGGCAGCGCTGCAGGCGCGGATCGCGGCGCTGCAGGCGGCAGAAGGTCGCGCACAGACGACAGCGCCCCCGCCGCCGCGCGACTATAACATGCCCATGCCTTACGACGCCTGGGAGACCATGCTCAACGCGGCGATCGGGCGCATCCGGTCCGGCGAGCTGAAGAAAGTCGTCCTCTCACGTGTCGCGGAGGCGCGCTACGACCAGCCGGTCAGCGTGGATGCCGCGCTGAAGTATCTGGCCGAGCACTACGCGGAGAGCTACCGCTTCCTGTTTGAGCCGCGCCCGTATCGCGCTTTCTACGGTGCCACGCCGGAACTGCTGGTGCAGGTCGATGGTCATCGCGTGGTTACGATGGGGCTGGCGGGCAGCATCCGGCGTGGGAGCAGCCCGCACGAAGATGAAGCTATGGCCGCCGAACTACTCGCCAGCGCCAAGGATCGCCATGAGCACGCGCTGGTCGTCGAGCGCATCAAAGCGCGCCTGACGCCGCTCACCAGCCAGCTTACCATTGGCGAGACGGGCGTCATGCGCCTGAGCAATATTCAGCATCTGCACACGCCGATCGAAGGCCGACTGCACAGCTCGCAGGGCGTGTTACCCGTCGTTGATGCGCTGCACCCAACGCCCGCACTCGGCGGCGAGCCGAAAGAGATCGCGCTGCCGCTCATCGGCCAGCTAGAGCCGATTACGCGGGGCTGGTTCGGGGCACCGGTCGGCTGGATGGACCGCCACCTTGACGGGCAGTTCGCCGTGGCGATTCGCAGCGCCGTCGCCCAGAAGGACCGCGTCTGGATGTATGCCGGTGCGGGCATCGTCGCTGACAGCGATCCGCAGAAAGAATGGGACGAGACGGCCCTCAAGTTCGCGCCGATGAAGAACGCCCTGGGGATCAGCTAGGGACGAGTCCTGGCTGCTATCACACATGATGATTCTGGAGAGCTTTCTGTGAACCGCAACACCTTCACCGCGCAGGTTTTCGTCGACGAGCTGGCCCACGCCGGATTGCGGCACGTCTGCGCGGCCCCGGGATCGCGCCATACGCCGCTGATGCTGGCCTTCGCCCAGCATGCGCAGATCAGAGTCTGGTCGCATCTGGATGAGCGCAGCGCGGCGTTCTTCGCTCTGGGGCTGGCCCGCGCACTTGATGAGCCGGTCGCGCTGGTATGTACGTCCGGGACGGCAGGTGCCAACATGTTCCCGGCAGTGATTGAAGCGCATCAGAGTCGTGTGCCGCTGGTGGTGCTGACTGCTGATCGCCCGCACGAGCTGAGACACAGCGGCGCGAATCAGACGATGGATCAGGTCCGGCTGTTTGGCGAATTCGTGCTGTGGTTCGTGGATGCCGCGCTGCCGGAGAGCGACCCGCCCGCCGTGGCGATCCGCAATCTGCGTACACTGGCCGCCCGTGCACTGGCACAGGCTAACGGCCTGCGCAAAGGCGTCGTCCATATCAACATGCCGTTTCGTAAGCCGCTGGAGCCAACGCCAGTCCCGCGTGACGCGACCACCGCGCCCGCCGGGGCAGGGGCGCGCAGCGGCTCATTTACACGGATCACAACACCCGCTGTAACGCTCAGCGCTGATGACGGCGAAGTCCTGCGCCAGATAGTCAGTGACTATGCGCACGGCGTCATCCTGTGCGGGGGTGGGCTGCTGCCCGCCGATGCCGACGCCATCACTGCTCTCAGCCGCACGACCGGTTATCCCGTCCTGGCTGAGAGTTACTCACACGTGCGGCATGGTCGCGGCGGCCTGGGCGCTTATGACTTCTACATGGATCGCCTGCCATCGCCCGATGTCATCATCCGTGTCGGGGATGTGCCCATCTCCAGGGCGCTGAATGACTTCATCGCGGCGGCGCAGCCGCAGGCTTACGTACACATCAGCCCGGATGGAACCTGGTCGGATGACGCGCATCTCGTGACGCACCATCTGCACGCCAGCATACCCGCTGTAGTCGCAGCACTGGCTGAGCTGCCCGACAGGTCCGGCACACTACGCGAGCAGTACGCCGAACTCGAAGCCGCGACCTGGGACGTGGTCGCCGCAGAGATCACCAGCGGCCCGTATTTCGACGGCGCTGCCGTCTACGATCTGGTCGAACTCATGCCAGCCGGGGCGACTCTCTTCGCCGGGAACAGCCTGCCCGTACGTCAGCTCGATCAGTTCGGCAGGCCGCAGCCGCACCCCATCCTGACGTATGCCAACCGGGGCACGTCAGGCATTGATGGCAATATCAGCACCGCGCTGGGCGCGGGGGCCGCCCGCCCGGATGCGCCGCTGGTCGCCGTTATGGGCGATATCACGTTCTATCATGACATGAACGGCCTGCTGGCGGTGCGTCGCTGCGGCGTCCCGCTGACGCTCGTCCTGCTCAACAACGATGGCGGCGGCATTTTCCACCGACTGCCCATCAAGGACTTTGAGCCGGCATTCACGGATTACTTCATCACGCCGCACGGCCTGGATTTTTCGCACGCGGCGGCGCTCTATGGCCTGGATTACATCCACATTGACGCCAGCGCCAGCGATGCCCGCACAGCTTTTCGGCAGGCATTCTCGCGGAGTGTCGGTCAGCGCAGCAGCACGCTCATCGAAGTGCGCACCAACGCGCAGCATGATCTGCAGCGGCGCGCTGCGATCACTGCCGCCGTGCGCCAGCAGATCGGCGACCTGCTGGCGACTGAGGGCTGAACGCCCCACACGGGATTTGTTATCGGTACGATGGTTCGTTTGAATCGTTATAAGGGACAGGAGTTTCATCATGGTGACGAGCAAGGAAGAACAGGCACAGATCAGCACCGCCGATCTGATGAAGCTGGCGGACTGGCAGGAAGTCAAAACCTACGAGGACATCACCTACCACAAGGCGGAAGGCATCGCCCGTATTGCCTTCAACCGCCCGGATATCCGCAACGCCTTCCGTCCGCTGACCATTGACGAGATGACTGAGGCGCTGCTGGATGCCTGGCACGATAGTCAGATCGGCGTGGTGTGGATTACCGCCAACGGTCCCAGCAGCAAGGATGGCGTGTGGTCGTTCTGCGCGGGTGGCGATCAGAGTGTGCGCGGGGAAGCTGGCTATGTCGGTGGTGATGGTGTCGCCCGCCTGAACGTATTGCAGCTTCAGCGCTATATCCGCACGATCCCAAAGCCGGTTGTGGCGGTCGTGCCCGGCTATGCCATCGGTGGTGGGCACGTATTGCACGTCTGCTGCGATCTGACGATCAGCAGCGACAATGCCATCTACGGCCAGACCGGGCCCATCGTCGGCAGCTTCGACGCGGGCTTTGGCTCCTCGTTCCTGGCCGCGCACGTCGGTCAGAAGAAGGCGCGCGAAATCTGGTTCCTGTGCCGTCAGTATAGCGCTGCCGACGCGGAAAAGATGGGCATGGTCAACACGGTTGTCCCGCTTAAGGACCTGGAAGCCGAGGCGCTACAATGGTCCCGCGAGATGCTCACCAAATCGCCGATTGCGCTGCGCTTCATCAAGGCCGGGCTTAACGCTGAACTGGATGGTCAGGCGGGCGTGCAGGTGCTGGCCGGCGATGCAACCATGCTCTTCTACATGACGGAAGAGGGCAGCGAAGGCAAGAACGCTTTCCTGGAGAAGCGCAAGCCAGACTTCGGCAAGTTCCCGCGCCGCCCATGAGGCGCAGGGCCATCACTCAGGACTGAGGTACCCTATGATCTTCTGGCTGAAGCAGCAGGCTGAAAAACAGCCGAATAAGCGCGCCCTGATCGTTAGCGACCCGGGCGCAGCAGGCCATGCGCTGACATATGGCGAACTCTTCGCTGAGGTCGAGGCGATGGTCGGGCGCTGGCTGGCGGCGGGCATCCAGCCCCGCGAGCACGTCGGCCTGCTGGCGCAGTCCTCACTGCTGACCGTCGTTCATATCTATGCGGCGCAGTGGCTGGAATGCGTTCTGGTACCGCTCAACACCCGCCTGACCGTGCCTGAAATGGATTTTCAACTGCGTCAGGCGGAAGTCGCCTCGCTGCTGCCCGTCGGCGATGCCGCCACGCTGAGTGCCTTGCAGACGCTCGGCCATCGCGTCGCGGATATCAACGGCGTAACACCGGTCGAAACACTGCCACCACTGCCGACAGCAAAAATAAAGCCGCCACAAAATGCCTCAGTCGTCTCCCCGCTGGATACCAATGACCATCGGCCGCTGGCGATCATCCACACATCGGGGACCTCCGGCAAGCCGAAGGGGGCCGTACTGACCTGGGGCAACTTTATGCTCAGTGCGCTGGCTTCCGCTCAGCGGCTGGGCCGCAGGGATGACGATCGCTGGCTGGGTGTGCTGCCGCTGTATCACGTTGGCGGGCTGAACGTTCTGTTCCGCAGTGCCTTAGCCGGTACAACGGTCGATCTGGTGACGCGCTTTGACCCGGCGGACATCAATCACCGCCTGACGCACACGACGGTGACGCTCGTCTCGCTGGTGCCGACCATGCTCCATCGCCTGCTGGAAACGCGCCAGCAGCCCTGGAACCCGTCGCTGCGGGCGGTGCTGCTGGGTGGTGCCGCTGCCAGTGCCGCGCTGCTGACACGCAGCCGTGAGGAGGGCATCCCGGTCGCTACCACCTACGGCCTGACTGAAGCCTGCTCTCAGGTGGCGACGGCCACCCCGGAAGAAGTGCTCGCCCGACCGGGCACTGTCGGCAGGCCACTGGATTTCGTTGAGGTCGTCATCCGCCAGATGAGCGCTGAAACTGCTCCTTATCCGGTTGAAGCTGGCGAAATCGGCGAGATCAGCGTGCGCGGCCTGACTGTCATGCGCGAGTACTACAACAACCCGGCGGCGACGCAGCGCGCTTTTCTCACGCATGATTGGCTGATGACCGGCGACATCGGCTTCATGGATGCACAGGGTTACCTCTATATCATTCAGCGGCGCAGCGACCTGATCATCAGCGGCGGTGAGAACGTCTATCCAGCGGAGGTCGAAGCCGTCATCGAACAGCACCCGGCGGTGCGGGCGGTGGCCGTCGTTGGCCTGCCCCATCCGGAGTGGGGGCAGCAGGTGGCGGCGGCGGTCGTACTACAGCCCGATATGTCGCTCACTGAGGCCGAGCTGACCACGTTCTGCCGCGATTATCTGGCGGGGTACAAGCTGCCGCGCCGGGTCATTTTCGTATCGGAACTGCCGCTGACGGCATCCGGCAAGGTAGCACGTACGAACGTGCCGGACCTGTTCGCATGAAGATCAACGGGCTGAACTATCACGTCGCCAGCAGTGGAGCAGGGCCGTCGCTGGTGATGCTGCATGGCTTCACCGGGAGCGCGGCCAACTGGCAACCGGTCGCCGGGGCGCTGGCGCGGCACTGCCGCCCGGTCGCCGTCGATCTGATCGGCCACGGCCAGTCGGAAGCCCCGGCCGATCCGGCGCGCTACACCCTCGAACACGTAGCCGGCGATGTTATCGCCCTGGTCGAGATGCTGGCGCAGCCGCCGGTGTATCTGCTGGGTTATTCGATGGGCGGGCGTGTGGCGCTGTATCTGGCGACACAGCGGCCCGATCTGTTCCGGGCGGTGATACTGGAGAGCGCCTCGCCCGGTCTGGCGGATCCGTCCCAGCGAGCAGCACGGCGCGCACAGGATGATGCGCTGGCCGACCGCATCGAGCGTGAGGGCGTCACTGCATTCGTCGACTACTGGGAGGCGCTGCCACTGTGGGCCAGCCAATCGCGGCTGACGCAAGCCCAGCGCGATCAATTACGGGCACTGCGCCTGAAAAACGACCCCATCGGCCTGGCGAACTGTCTGCGCGGCTTCGGCACCGGGGTGCAGCCGGACCTATGGCCAGCCCTATCCAACCTGCGGCTGCCGGTGCTCCTGATCGTCGGCGAAGACGATATTAAGTTCCAGTCCATCAACGCGCAGATGGCCGCCGCACTACCCAACGCCCGGCTCGAGATCGTGCCGCAGGCGGGGCACACCGTCCACCTTGAACAGTCTGACGCTTATGCGGCGCGCGTCCTGGCGTTTCTGGATGCCGTCGCCAGACAGTCGTCAACAGGGGTGCCACCCGCACCCGGAAGTGAACCACACGCATGAAACCGCTCAACCGCATCTACGAACTCCGCCGTGATATTGACGGCATAAACCTGCAACTGCTGGAACTGCTGAATAAGCGTGCGGAAATCGCCGCAGAGATCGGCCAGATCAAGGCGCGGCAGGGTGTCAGCCAGTATGACCCACAGCGCGAAGGCGAAATGCTGGAGATGATCCAGCAGGCCAACCAGGGACCGTTCAGCAACGAGACGATCAGCGCACTGTTCAAGGAGATCTTCGCGGCGACTCTGGCGATGAACGCCGAGACTGCCCGTGCCCGGCTGCACGTTCAGCGGCAGGATGACGATCACCGCACGGTCATCACGCTGAAGGACGGAACGCGCATCGGTGATGGTGGCTTCACGATCATCGCCGGGCCGTGCGCTGTCGAGAGCATGGAGCAGATGGACACGACCGCCGCCGCGCTGGCACAGCATAACGTGCGTATTCTGCGCGGCATGGCCTATAAGCCGCGCACATCGCCGTATCACTTTCAGGGGCTGGGCGAGGAGGGACTGAAGATCGCTCGCAAAGTCGCCGACAAGTACGGCATGAACATCACCAGCGAAATCCTCGATATGTCGCAGATCCCGCTCATGAGCCAGTACGTCGATATCTTCTGGGTGGGGGCACGCAACATGCAGAACAGCTTCCTGCTGCGGGCGCTGGGGAACGTGCGTCAGCCGGTGATCCTTAAGCGCTCGTTCGGGTCCACGCTGGAAGAGCTGTTGTATGCCGCCGAGTACATCGTCAGCAGCGGCAACCCCAACGTCATCCTGATCGAACGCGGCATCCGCACCTTTGAGCGCTGGACGCGCAATACACTCGACATCAGCGCCGTGCCCCTGCTGAAACAGGAGACGCATCTGCCGGTCATCGTGGATATTTCGCACTCGGCCGGGCGGCGTGATATCGCGCCTACGCTGGCGAAGGTCGTGCAGGCCAGCGGCGCGGACGGGTTGATGGTCGAAGTACATCCGAACCCACCCGTCGCACTGAGCGATGCCAAACAGCAGCTCAGCATCCCGGAGTTCGACGCGCTGATGCAGGGCCTGCGTTCCGGCGTCCCTGATCCGATCGGGGATTGAGATCAGACGACAAAGGGCCGGATGTATCCGGCCCTTGTGGTCTACGGCGAAATTCTAGTCTGCTTCTTCGCCTTCGGCTGCCTTCTCCGGTGACTGCGCGGCCAGCTCGCGGTCGAGCAGGTAGAGGCCAGGGCCGAAGTCGCCAATGTGCTTGAGCTTCTGCAGGACCTCATCGACGACGGCTTCTTCTTCGACCTGCTCATCGACAAACCACAGCAGGAAGCTGTGTGTGGCGTGGTCGCTCTGCTCTTTGGCGAGGTCGACCAGCTTATTGATTGAATCCGTCACCATCTGCTCGTGGTGCAGGGCATCCTCGAAGGCTTCATAAGCGGAGCCCCACTCGGTGCGCGGGGCACTCAGCGACCGCAGCGAAACGCGCCCACGCCGCTCGTGGATGAAATCGTAAATCTTCATGGCATGGACCATCTCTTCTTCCGCATGATGGTACATCCACGTGGAGAAGCCCGGCAGCCCTTCGGATTCGAAATAAGCGGCCATCGAGAGGTAGGTATAAAACGCGCCAAGCTCCATGTTGATCTGTGCGTTAAGCGCATCCTGGACTACGTCTTTGAACATGTTTTTCTCCTGAAAAGTGTCTTATTAGGCGTCATAGACTGACTGATGGGGATTTTAACACAGGAGCAACAACAGAGCCGGATTGTTCCGGCCCTGTGTGCTGTAAATCTCGGCTGCTTGAGTTGTGCTTAAAGCACGGGCGTGATCGTCAGCGGGTCGCTCAGGTCGTCGTTGGCCTTCTTCAGGTTATCCGGGTTGCCGACGACGGCGACCTTAGCGTTTTCAAGGGCGTTGGCCAGTGCTTCGCCGAAGGCCCGGAAATCAGCGACGGTGGTGCTCAACAGCTCGTCGCGCATCCGTTGGCGCATGCCATCGGTGATGCCGATCAGGTGGCGCTGCATCTGCGTGAGGCCCTTCGCATCGGGCAGCAGGTAGCTATCCACCTGACCAATCGCGCCAATGATGGCCTTTTCGAGCGTTTCGTCATCCAGCTCGATTTTGCGCAGGTAGTCGGCGGCGGCACTGTAGTTCTTCAGCGTGATCGCCAGGTTCGGGTCGCGCCACGAGAGGAAGGTCAGCACGCCTGAGGTCTGGCTGAACATCATAGCGCCACCGTAGGCCCCGCCCATCACGCGGATCTTATTCCACATGTAGTCGAGATTGGCATGCTTTAGCACGGTGATATACGAGCCGTCTCTGTGATAGCCCGCCTCATACAGGTTGACGGCCTTCGCCACGAAGTTCACCTGCGCCGGGACGGCCAGCCCTTCATGAGCGGGCAGGTCGGTCGGCTGCCAGGACTCAATATGGCTGGCAGCGGCTGGCAGGTCGCCCAGGAACTGCTCGACCTGCGGGCGGAAGTTCGCCCAGTTATCGGCATCCAGCGTGACGTTGACCAGCATCCCGGCCCGGTTGACGAGCAGAGTGCGTATGGCTTCCAGGTCCGCCAGGACGCCGGGCCAGTCGCTGTCGATACGATCGACGAGCTGGCGCAGGAAGAACAGATTGCTAACGCCGCTCATCTGCTCATCGGCCCAGGCGGACGGCGTGAAGTGGGCGTTGACGCGGGCGCGGGCCGCCACATTGCCGGCCACCGGCAGGTACATCTCCGCCCCGGCTTTGGCTTCCAGCACCATCTGCTTGAAGCGTTCTTTATTATCCAGCCTGACGGTCATCAGGACGTCGCGCAGGATGTCGAGCAGGTCGCCGGTCTGGTGCATCATGCCCTTGCCACGCAGGAACAGATAGGCGGTGGTGTCGTTGCCGTCAACGGTTTCTGAGTTGAAGGTCATCGGCGCGATGCCGCCGGTCTTTGCACCGATACGCTGCTGTAGCTGGACGTAGTTCTGTGTTTCCGTGCCGATTTCCGTCAGCGCCTTACCGAAGAGCCGCACATAGGGCAGGTACTTCGCCGGGAGCTGGCGCAGGTTCATGCCGATGTCCACATAGGCGATGCCGCTGGTCGGCAGGTCGTGGTAGAGGATGGGCGTGTCGTGCGCGCTGAGTTCTTCCTGCGGGATCGTCTTCGCTTCGCGGTCAATATCCGACAGGCGCAGCGCCGGAATTTTAGCCAGCGCATCGGGCGAATCCGGCGTCTCCTGGATGCGCTGCAGTTCCTTGACATCAGCGATGATGGCCTGGAGCGCGGCATCGTCCAGCGTGGCGTGATAGGCATCCAGGCGGGCGCGCTCGGCGGCCTCACGCTTGGCCTTGACCTCCGGGTCTGGCTCCAGGATGACCGTGCTGCGATGCGGGTTGTTCAGGAAGTGCTCGCCGATCATGTGCTCAAAGTAGTTCGGGTCTTCGTCATAGCGGGCTTTGACAGCGTTCAGCGGTGCCTCGAAGGCCATACGCTCGACCGGGTCGCCACCGTGCATCCACGCCGGCAGCACCTGGATGAAGGCCAGCAGACCACGCGGGAAGCGACCGGTGTTCTTCTCGCGCAGTTGGAACTCGATTGTGTTCAGCGAGGCTTCGACGGTCGCTTTGTCGATGCCGTTATCAGCCAGGTTTGAGAGCGTTTCCAGCACCAGCGTCTCGACCTTATTAGCGTCGCTGGTCTTGATGCCCTTCAGGCCAGTGCTGAAGGTGACTTCGCGCATGTAGGTATCCAGGCCACCGACGACGTCTTCGCCCAGGCCGCTCTCGATCAGAGCTTTGCGCAGCGGCGACGCAGGCGTGCTCGACAGAATGTGCGACAGAATTTCCAGCGCGAGCACGTCTTCCGCATTGGTAACTTCGGTCAGTAGCCAACTGATGGTCATCAGGCCCTTGTTGCTCTCGGCATCGGCATCACCCGCGTCATATACCAGTGTGGCAGTACGCGGTGCCGACCAGCGCGGTTGCAGTGGCAGCGACGTATCGACCTCTCGCCGCTCGAACTCGCTGATGAAGGCGTCGATCATACGCAGGCGCTCCGCCGGGTCATCGTCGCCGTAGAAGAAGACGCGCGCCTGTGACGGATGATAGTAATCGCGGTGGAAGTTGACGAACTGTTCATAGGTCAGGTTGGGGATATGCTCCGGATCGCCGCCGGGGTCGGTGGCGTAGGGGGTATCCGGCAGCAGTAGCTGACGCGTCCGCTCGCCCAGGACGCGCTCCGGCATGGAGTAGGCGGCCTTCATCTCATTGAAGACCACGCCCTTGAAGATCAGCGGGGCATCGACGGCTTCGACCTCGTAATGCCAGCCTTCCTGCTGGAAGGTCTTCTCCGCGATGAGCGGGTAGAAGACGGCATCGAGGTAAACATCAACCAGATTGTAGAAATCCTGAAGGTTTGTGCTGGCGACCGGGTACACGGTCATATCGTCGAAGGTCATCGCATTCAGGAACGTATTCAGTGATGTCTTCAGCAGCTCGACGAAAGGTTCCTTGACGGGATACTTGCGCGATCCGTTCAGAACGGCGTGTTCCAGAATATGTGGGACGCCGGTGCTATCCGGTGATGGGGTCTGAAAAGCGACGCCGAAGCATTTGTTCTCGTCGTCATTCTCGATGGAGAGCAGCTCCAGGCCGGTGCGCTGGTGCCGCCACAGCTTCGCCCAGCTATTCAGCTCGGGCACTTCGCGTTCACGCAGCAGTTCAAAACCATGTAGTGTGGTCATGCCTTATCCTCAGATTGAATTGCTTTCGACAGATTTTAAACGTTGATGCGCTTTTCACAAGAGCAGGCGGGCAAACCCCCGCAAAACTAGGGGAAGTCTCATCTGATGCGCGTTGGAACCAGCGGGATCAGGGCTGCAATCGCTGGCGATACAGGTCCGGGTCGATCGCCTCAGCCATGGTGGCGACATTCAGCGGCCGCTGAAGAAAATCAGCGAGCTGATCAGCCACGCTGCCCGGGGCGTGCAGCATCTGCCGGTGCGCGACACTCAACAAGCGCATGTTGGGCTGCTGCTCCAGCCAGCGGCGCGCCTGGATCAGGCTGGCGAGCGTGACCTGGCGCAGTTCTGCGGTCGCACCGGCACTCATGGCCTGCTGCGAGCGCATAATCTCGTCAATGTCGCGCTCCATCAGGATAACCTGATAGCGATAATCAGGCGGTAGCGACATCACCAGCGGCACGACGACCTTCACGACGCGACCGACGGCCTGCGGCAGCCACCCCTGATCCCCATAAGCCAGCCGCTTGACCGGTGCAAACTCAAAGTAACCGCGTGGATTGCTGGCATCCGGTGGGCGGTGATCGTCCACGAGCAGCGGAAGGCCGCCCGCCTGCAGCATCTGCATCATGGCGGAGGTGCCGGAGCGCGGCAATCCGCTGACGATAGTAATCGGGGCAGGGGCAGATCGAAACAGATTCGCAAACATCATGTGATGAAAAAAGTCTTCACGGTTACGGGTTCGCCCAGCACAACGGAGTCGAACGCATCATCCCCGGCGAAGGCCCCCAGGCGACGGAAGCGGCGCTCAGCATCCAGCGTCCACACCTCGACCACTTCGTAAGCCGGGTCCACAATCCAGTATTCGCCGACGCCGTGCGCTTCGTATGCCTGATACTTCTCCTGACGGTCTATCTTGGCCGTGCCTGGCGACAGCACCTCCACGACCAGGTCAGGCGCGCCGATCAGACGCTTTTCGTCCTGCTCAGCAATGCTGAGGTTCTCCGGTCTGATGTAGAGTACATCCGGCTCGTAGACGTTGCTCGCGTCGAGTTGTACTTCGGTCGGGGCAGTCAGGGCTAAGCCGCCCTTATCCTCGGCCAGCTTCATGAGCAGGAACAGAATCTTACCAACGATCATCTGATGTCTGAGCACGGGCGGCATGCTGATAACTACCTCACCATCGATGAGTTGGATCAGGTCGTGCTGCGCGTACTCTGGCAGCTGGAAGTATTCACTTGCAGTGATGCGCGTGCGCGCCGGCTGGCTCATGCGTCGCCCTCTCACTCATCATCTCTGCGCGACTGGCTCATTGTATACGCCACGTCACGCTGAAAAGAAAATCTTCACCGTAATCGTCTCACCCAGCACAACGGAGTCGAACGCATCATCCCCGGCGAAGGCCCCCAGACGACGGAAGCGGCGCTCAGCGTCCAGCGTCCACACCTCGACCACTTCATAAGCCGGGTCCACAATCCAGTATTCGCCGACGCCGTGCGCTTCGTATGCCTGATACTTCTCCTGACGGTCTGTCTTGGCCGTGCCTGGCGACAGCACCTCCACGACCAGGTCAGGCGCGCCAATCAGACGCTTTTCGTCCTGCTCAGCAATGCTGAGGTTCTCCGGTCTGATGTAGAGTACATCCGGCTCGTAGACGTTGCTCGCGTCGAGGCGTACTTCGGTCGGGGCGGCATACACCCGGCCGCCAAGCCTGCGGGCCAGTAGCGTCAGCAGAACGAGAATTTCACGGACGATTGCCTGATGTCTGAGCACGGGCGGCATGCTGATAACTACCTCACCATCGATGAGTTGGATCAGGTCGTGCTGCGCGTACTCTGGCAGCTGGAAGTACTCACTTGCGGTGATGCGTGTGCGCGCCGGCTGACTCATGCGTCGCCCTCTCAACTCGCTGGCGTGCTTCTCATTATACGTCAGCTAGGCGGCGGCATACAGCCAGCGCTCAGGACTTCTTAACTCTGCGGATAGGGACTATTTCATTACTACTCAGCTTAAGCGCCTACACTATAACGCAGCATCAGCCAGCCAACGCGCCATTCTGACGCGCTGAAAGGATAAACTATGCGTCGTACCCAACCTGGCCCAGGTCAGGAATCCGTATGGGACTACCCACGGCCTCCACGGGTGGAACCATCGAACAAGCGTATTCGGGTCGTTCTCAATGGGGAGACAATCGCCGACAGCACGCACACTTACCGCGTGCTGGAGACGAGTCATCCACCGGCCTACTACATCCCGCGCGAAGACGTGCAGATGGAAAAATTCACTCAGACCAGCCGCCGCACAATCTGCGAATTCAAAGGCGCGGCGACCTACTTCACCATACAGGTGGGGGATAAGGTCGTGGCGAACGCCGCCTGGAGCTATGAGAACCCAACGCCCAGATTCGAGCCGATCAAAGACTACATCGCACTGTATCCGGGCCGCATGGACGCCTGCTATGTCGATGAAGAGCAGGTGCAGGCGCAGGAAGGCGATTTCTACGGCGGATGGATCACCTCAGACATCGTCGGGCCGTTTAAGGGCGGGCCGGGGACGCTGGGCTGGTAAGGTTTTGGTTACATCATCGCTCTACTCTCACAGACAAATCAACATCACAACCGGAGACAACGAGAACATGGCAAAAGCGATCTGGAAGGATACCGTCCTGGCCGAAAGTGACGACATCGTCGTCGTTGAAGGCAACCTCTACTTCCCGCAGGAATCGCTCAATATGGCATACTTCCAGCCGAGCGATTACAACACCGTTTGCCCATGGAAGGGCACTGCCAGCTATTACACCATCGCCGTTAACGGCAGCACGAACCCTGACGCCGCCTGGACATACCCGGATCCTAAACCTGCCGCCGAGCAGATCAAAGGGCGCGTCGCCTTCTGGCGTGGCGTCCAGGTAGCGCGGTAGAAACCTCACCGGGCGGCCGCGCGGCCGCCCTCACCACCCGTCAGCCAGATGAACCCTTAACAAAGTCGTTGCAAAGCCTTGACGAACCCTGAATATAGGCCATGAGGCTGTTGGCAAAATTGGACAGATGTACTAGGGTAGGTCTGGGAAATTCGTCCCGCCTCTCTTTTTTGAATAACCTCAGTGTGATTTGGAGTTCCCATGTTCGTTCACAGTGCTCATTTAGTCGGTCGCAGCGGTGTCAGCCGCATCAAGTACACGACTAACATCGTCTTGATTCTCACCCTCGTGCTGACCCTCGCGCTGATGTCGTTCAGCGTGAGTGCACAGGACGCTAGCGGCGGTAGTTTCGCCGTCGGTGTCGAAGCCCCCGTTAACCTGGACCCCGCCACCGGGCCCAACGATCAGGAAGCACTTTTCAACCGCATGGTCTTTGACTATCTCGTCGATATCACGGCGGATTCGCAGATCGAACCCGCGCTGGCGACCGACTGGACGATCAGCGACGACGGCCTGACATACACCTTCACCCTGCGCGAAGACGTCACCTTCCATGATGGCAGCAGCTTCGGCCCGGAAGATGTCGTGTTCACCTTTGAACGTCTGCAGGAACTGGAAAGCCCCGCGCTCAATCTGCTGGGTGCATTCACCGTTGAAGAAGGTGAGGGCAACACGGTCGTCTTCAATATCAGCGCACCCAATGCCGATTTCCTCTACGGGACAGGCCAGCGCTTCGCAGCCATCCTGAGCTCTGAAGATACAGCATTTGATACCGGCGTGGACGCGAACGGTACCGGCGCATTCATGGTCAGCGAATACCTGCCGGGCGACCGCGCAGTCTTCATGGCCAACCCGGATTACTGGATGGAAGGCGCGCCGATGCTGGATGAGGTGACGCACATCTATATCGAGGACAAGAACGCCCAGGTCGACGCGCTGCTGGCCGGCACTGTCGATTACATCTTTAAACTGTCGCTGGATCAGGTACAGCGCCTCGCCGATAATGATTTCGTGACGACGCTGCAGGTCGCTACCAACCAGCACCCGGTCATTCGCATTCATGCGGACGAGGGCAGCCTCGCTGAAGACGTGCGCATGCGTCAGGCCTTCAAACTGGCGACTGACCGCGATCAGATTAACGAATTCCTGTGGGAAGGCCGCGCCACTGTCGGCAACAACAACCCGATCGGCCCGGCTTACGGCCCCTTCTACGATCCCTCGATCAGCGAGCCTGCCTACGATCCGGAAGCCGCCTGTGCGCTGATCCAGGAAGTGACCGGTCAGGAGCGCATCAGCGTGACCCTGCGCGGCCCGGATGCCTTCGGCGGTCAGTATGCCGATATGGCCACACTGATTGAACAACAGTGGGAAGCCGCCTGCATCGATACTGAAATTGAAATCACCCCGGAAGGCGTGTACTACAGCGACGGTACCTGGCTTGAAACGGAAGTCGGGATCACCGGCTGGGGCAGCCGTCCGGTGCCACAGTCCTATCTGGTAGAAGCTTACGTCCCTGACGCCAGCTTCAACGAAGCGCGCTGGAACGACGAGGAAGTGGGCGAGCTGGTCGCTGAGGCCGCCTCGACCGCTGATACTGAAGAACGCGCCGCCATCTACAGCCAGATCGCCGAGATCTTCGCGGAACGCGGCCCGATCATCGTGCCGTTCTTCGCGCCGATGCTTGGAGCCGTCAGCAACCGTACGGAAGGGCTGGTCATGAACCCCTTCCCCGGCCTGACCGATCTGCGCATGGTCAGCGTCAGCGAATAAGCACGCACAGACCGCCTGCACGGCAGCGTCACCCGTACCGCTGAGCGGCGGTCTGTCGATAAAAGACTGACGCGATGACGACCACAAACAAAGTGGACGTGGGGCCTGATGCCCCGCGTCCTTTCCCCCTTAGAGCGCTGCGCACAATTCTGAGCATCCTGCGCCAGCTTGCCGAGCGACCCCTGTCGCTGATTGGTTCGCTGATGGTATTGGTCTTCGTACTCACGGCCATCTTCGCGCCAGTGATCGCGCCGTTTGATTTTGACCAGATCGCCACCGGGCCACGCAGCGCCCCGCCCAGTGCCGATAACCTGTTCGGCACCGACCGGTTGGGCCGTGACGTGTTCAGCCGCGTGGTGTGGGGTGCGCGTGAGATCATTTTGCTGCCGGGTATCGCCACAGCGATCAGCGTTTTGCTGGGCGCGACCCTGGGCATGATCGCCGGTTATATGGGCGGCTGGGTCGATGAGGTCATTTCACGTCTGTTCGACAGCCTGCTGGCTATCCCGGCGATGGTGCTGGCGCTGGTCATGCTGGCGACGATTGGACCGTCAGCGGCGGGCATCGTGATCGTGATCGTATTACTGTACACGCCGATCATCACCCGCGTCATCCGCAGCGCCACACTGACCGTCCGCAGCCTGGGCTATGTCGAAGCCGCCCGCCTGCGTGGAGAATCGACGCTGTATATTATCGTGCGCGAAATCCTGCCGGGCATCCTGCCGCCGCTGGTGGTTGAGGCCGCGCTGCGTTTTAGCTATGCCATTTTCCTGACGGCGTCGCTGGGTTTCCTGGGGCTGGGTGTGCAGCCGCCTTCGCCGGATTGGGGCCGTATGGTCGGCGAAGCGCGCAATAACTATTTTCAAGCGCCCTGGACGATGCTTTACCCGGCGCTGGCAATTTCCATTCTGGTGATTGGCGTCAACCTGCTGGCGGACGGCCTGCGGCGTATTTTCCGTTACGAAGGACAACTCTGATGCAGACCCACACCAGCACAACCGCCGCCCGCCCCGGTGATCAACCCGTCGTCGAAGCGCTCGATCTGTGCATTGATTATCGCATCGGCAAAGAATGGCTGAACGCGATCAACGGCGTAACCCTGAAGATCGACCCCCTCGAGATACACGGCCTGGTGGGGGAGAGCGGCAGCGGTAAATCGACGCTGGCCCTGGCCATGATGAACTATATGGCCAGCAACGCCCGGATCAGCAGCGGGCAGGTCAATCTGGATGGCGTCGACCTGGTGCCCAAGCCAGCCACGGAGATGCGTCACATCTGGGGGCGCGATATCAGCCTTGTGCCGCAGGACGCGCTGGCCTCGCTCAACCCGGCCTATACAATCCGTGATCAGATTGGCGAGGTCATGCAGCAGCACATGGGCTACAGCCAGGCTGAAGCCTACGCGCACGCCGTCGAGATGCTGACCCGCGTCAGAATCGCCGACCCGGAGCAGGTCGCCCGCAACTACCCGCACGAACTCAGCGGCGGGATGCAGCAGCGCGTCATGATCGCGATGGCGCTCAGCACCCAGCCGCGTTTGCTGGTGCTGGATGAGCCGACCACCGCCCTCGACGTGACGACGCAGGCCGTCATCCTCGATCTGTTCCGCGATCTGATCCACGATAACAGGGCTGCCGCACTCTACGTCTCGCATGATCTGGGCACCGTCGCGCAGCTCTGCGATCGCGTGACCGTGCTCTACGCCGGCGAAATCATGGAGAGCGCCCCAGTCCATGATCTGTACGCCAAACCGCTGCATCCCTACACCGCCGGATTGCTCAACAGCCTGCCGCGTAAGCAGCAGGGGACGAATACGCGGCTGTACACCATCAGGGGCGTTGCGCCTTCCTTGCAGGAGCGCCCGCCCGCCTGCGTCTTCGCGGATCGCTGCCCGGTCGTGCTGGATAAATGCCGCGCCGAGAAGCCGCCGTTAGAAGCAACGCCCGATGGTCGCAAGGTGCGCTGCTGGCGCTGGCAGGAAATCGCCCGTGATGAACTCGACCTGCTGCCGGAGCCGGAGCGCATCCCGGAAGTGACGCAGAAGGCACGCCATGAAGTGCTGGAAGCGGCTCACGTCAGCAAGGCGTTCGGCAATGCGGATCTGCTCGACAGGCTGCTGGGACGCGCTCAGCCGCCGCTGCAGGCCGTTGATAATGTATCGATGCGGATTCAATCGCGCTGGACGCTTGGCCTGGTGGGGGAGAGCGGCAGCGGCAAGACGACGTTAGCGCGTACCATCGTCGCATTGATTAAGGCTGATTCCGGCGAGCTGGAGCTTTACGACGAACCGATCGCACTCGACCTGACGCAGCGCCCGCAGGAAGTCCTGCGCGAGATACAGATGGTCTTCCAGAACCCGAACGACGCGCTGAACCCATACCAGAGCATCGGGCAGACGTTGCGCCGCACCATCACCCAACTGAGCAAGGAGCGGCTCAGCGAGCTGGCGCTGATCCAGCGCGTCGAGGATCTGCTGCTGGCCGTGCGGCTGCCCGCCGATTACGCCGACCGCTACCCGACCGAAATCAGCGGCGGCGAGAAGCAGCGCGTCGCCATCGCGCGGGCCTTTGCCGCCAATCCCTCGCTCGTCGTGGCCGATGAGCCGACCTCATCGCTGGATGTGTCCGTGCAGGCAGTCATCCTCAATCTGCTGAAGGACCTGCGCGCTCGCGAAGGGTCGTCATATCTGCTCATATCGCACGACCTGGATGTGGTCGCCTATCTCGCGGACGAGATCGCCGTGATGTATCTGGGCGAGATCGTCGAGATTGGCAGCTCGGATGCCGTGTACAACGCGCCCTCGCACCCTTATACGGAAGCGCTGATTTCCGCCATCCCGGAACCCGACCCGACCGCGCGTGACGTCACCATCCGTTTACAGGGCGACGTACCGAGTGCGCGCAATCTGCCGCAGGGCTGCCGTTTTCATACGCGCTGCCCGCGCAAGATCGGCGCGATCTGCGAGCAGGAAGCGCCACCGCTGCGCGACGCGGGCGACGGCCATCTGATCCGCTGCCACATCCCGATTGACGAACTGATCGAACTTCAGCAGCAGCCGCCACAAGCCACGCTCGACGACGAAAAACTCATCACCCCGGAGGATGGCGACTGATGGTCCGCTTCCTGATCCGCCGTACGATCCTGCTGCTGCTGACGCTGTGGGTATCTTCTGTCATCATCTTCGGCCTGACGCAGTTGCTGCCGGGTGATATTGCACTGCTCGTCAAAGGGCGCGACGCCAGCGAGGCGGTGATTCAGGAGTTCCGCGAGACGCACGGCCTGGATCAACCGCCGGTGACGCAGTATATCACCTGGTTGGGCGGCTTTGTGACCGGCGATTGGGGCCGGTCGTATCTCGATAGCAGCGAAGTAAGGCCGAACGTGCTGCGCCGCCTGGGTAACAGCCTACAGCTGGCCGGCCTGACGCTCCTCATCGCCGTGCCGCTGTCGATCGGTCTGGGGATCATTGCCGCCGTCCGACAGGACAGTTGGGTCGATGGGGCCGTTTCGATCTTCTCGCTGGCAGTCGTCGGCCTGCCGGAGTTCGTGACGGGCATCGTCTTCCTGACCATCTTCGCGCCGGATGCCGGCTGGCCCGGCTGGTTCCGTGATAATCTGCTGCCCGCCCTGACGGCAACGCTCGTGCTGCTGGGCTATATCGCCCGCATGACCCGCGCCGGCGTCGTCGAGGAATTGCGCAAGCCCTACGTTCGCACCGCACGGCTGAAAGGCCTCTCCACGCGAGAGGTGTTGTTCAAACATGTGCTGCGTAACGCGCTGCTGCCGACCATCACCGTGATCGCTATCAGCGTGGGCTGGCTGATCGGCGGGCTGGTCGTCATCGAAAACGTCTTCAACTATCAGGGCCTGGGTTTACAGCTGGTGCTGGCCGTCCAGCGCAAGAACATGCCGATCCTCCTGGCCATCTCTATGATCATCGTGTTCTTCTTCGCCATCTCCAACCTGATCGCTGATGTGCTGTATGCCATGCTCAACCCGCGCATCCGCCTCGGCTGATCATCCAACCGCATAACACAGCCTTAACCTGAATCTCCTCTGCAATTGAGGAAACCTACGCAGGGTTAGCACTATACGTCACCGGCAGTATTTCAGGGTGAGGTGGTTATTGTTGTGCTGGCGCTGCTGCTGGCGGCCTGCGATACTGGCCCCAGCGCAACGCGGATCGTCTTCAATATCCGGGCGGGTCCGGGAGCGCCATAAGTATGCATCAGTCTCAGTGGGGCAGGCGCAACACCTGGGACAATTTGGCCAGATGCGCATCCCAGTAAATCGGCACGCCGTGACGGATTGTGCCGCGCACCCGGGGATAATCCGGCCCATCCTCGACGAGGACGAGGTCGGCGCTCAGGCCCTCTTCAATGCGGCCCCGATCGCTGAGGTGCATGGCGTCGGCGGCATTGGTGCTGACGAGCTTCACACTCTCGACGAGGGGCATGATGCCATCCTTCGCCAGCTTAAAGGCCGTATGCAGCATCGCTGCCGGGTAATAATCCGTCGCCAGGATGTCAACCAGCCCGGCGCGTATGGCGTCCATAGCGCTGAGGTTATTCGAGGTGGATTGGCCGCGATAGGCGTTAGGCGCACCCATGATGACGTGCATCCCATGATCGCGCGCGGCGCGTGCCGCTTCGACGGTCACCGGGAACTCGCTGATGGTGACGCCCATCTCGGCCTGCTCGCGGACCTTGAGCAGGGTATCATCATCGTGGCTGGCCACGGGGATATTATGGGCCAGCGCGACCCGCATCACATCCGCGATCACGTTCCAATCGCGGGGTTCTTCTACCTTCGCCGTGATCTTACTGCGCAGCGCCGTTATCAGCCGTTCCTGCAGATCGTCATCAACGCCGGTTAAATCGACCCCCAGCCAGCGCCGCATGAAATCCAGATAACGATCAACGTCGCCATACTGGCCCTGCCCGGGTGTGTGATCCATGATCGACACGAGCTGAACTTTCTTCGCGTCGAGCAGCTCTGAGAGGACGGGGCCGGTCAGCGGGTTGTTGACTTCGAAGCGGGCGTGGACGCGCATATCGACCAGCAGCCGGTCGTTCAGGTCGTGGATGGCGTCAATCAGTCGGACGGCGTTCTCCTGTGAGCGGATGTCGTCGCGCTTCCAACTGAATGAGATCGCCGCGTAAGCCGTCGTGATACCCGCCCCGGCCAGCCGCTTGTCCAGTTCGATCAGGCCCAGGCCCGCCGGAAAGCGCGCGTTCGGGCGCGGCTCGACATCACGTTCCAGCATGTCGCCGTGCAGGTCGATCAGGCCGGGGATCGCAATCAGACCGTCCATAGGCGTGCCGTTATCCGGGCCGCTGCCTTCAACAATCGCCTTAATATGGCCGTGTTTGATCTGGATAGCACCGCGTTCGATGATGCGATCCGGCAGGACGATGCGCAGGTCATTTAACCACACAGGGCGCTTCCTCTCGTTTGCGTCTGATCCTCAGGTGTCTCTCTGCGGTGGGGCAGACGGACAACCGACAAAACAACTGGCGGGGAACCAGCCAACGGCCCGTTCCCCACCCGTATGATTCAGTATAACGGAATACCCGACAATGGGTTACTGCTGCGCGGTGATGCGCGCCAGATCGCGCACGAAATCGTAGAAGTCGCTGATGCTATCCAGCTCCAGCCCTTCAATTTCGGTCGGATCAACGAAGTAGAAGCCAACTTCGCGCATCAGGTCCAGGTCCTCACGGATGGATAGCAGAGCTTCCTTAACGGCGGCTTTGAAGCTCTCCGGCAGTTCGGAGCGGACCGCCATCGGCGTATTCGGGATCGGGGCCGACTGTGCAATCATGACCAGGTTGCCTTCAGGGCAGTCATCGTAGATGCGGGCGAGGTCTTCTTCGCTGAGCGGCACACCCACGCGATCATCGTCAAAGCCGCAGACTTCGGCCAGACCTTCATTACGGAAGTTGAGCAGGTTACCTTCGAAGGTCACCGCCGCATCGACGCTGTCGTTCCACAGCGCGGTGATGGCGCTCGGGTGGCTGCCCGCGAAAACCGGGTTGAGCCAGTTATCGACGTCAGCCGGGGTCTCCAGACCTTCGATCTCGTTGATCAGGCGGACGATGGGCGCGTTACGGCCGCTGGTCGAAGCCGCATCGACGAAGGCGAAATCAACGCCCTGCAGGTCTTCCAGCGTCTGGATGCCGCTGCCCTTCTTGGTCACGAACACGCTGTAGTAGAACGGCGGGGGTACTTCGGTCGGCAGCTCAACCAGACCTTCAACGCCGCCTTCCAGGGCCAGTACCGCGATCGGCTCGGCATCGGCTTCGCGTTCCGCCAGGACGAAGGCGAAGGGACCGACCAGCATAGCATCGACACGATCAGCGCGCATGGCTTCGATCACGGCGCTGTAGCTGGTGCCGGTGGTAATCAGCACTTCCATCTCGAGCGTTTCCGCCAGATAAGCGCGCAGCGCTTCGCCCTCGCGCAGCGCCTCCGCCGAATCATCGCCACCGAACAGACCCACAATGAAGGTCGTCGGCCAGTCGGAGCGATCTACGTCCTGCGCCGTGCTGACGACGCTAAGCGCCGCCACCACAACCAGCACAACCAGGGTACGCATCACCTTAAGCATGTTTCCGTGTCCTCCTGAATGCCTGACTTGGCTGTCATAAGAAACGGCCCGGGCCATTGCCGCGTGCCCTTTTAATAAGATGTGTTTTTCACATTCGTAAACAGCAGCCGTAAAAAGGGCAGGTGATGTCACCTGCCCCCTCGATCTCACTCAGATGATACGTTTGCGAACGGCGTCACTCAGCCGGTCGATAATCGTCACCACGATGATGATGACCAGCACCGCGCCCATCAGACGCTGGTACTGGAACAGTGCCAGATATTTCTGAATGATGAGACCGACACCACCCGCACCGACGATCCCCAGGATGGTCGCCGCGCGAATGTTGCCTTCAAAGAGCAGCAGCGAATACGACGCCATCAGCGGGAACGCCTGCGGGATCACCCCGTAGTTGAAGACCTGCAGCGGCCCGGCCCCGGTCGCACGGACGGCGGCGACCTGCGCCGGATCAATGGCCTCGATGCTTTCTGCATACAGCTTGCCCATGCCACCAATCGAACCGATGACCAGCGCCACAACGCCTGCGAACGGCCCCAGGCCGACCGCCGCCACCAGGATCAGCGCGTAGACGATTTCAGGGATGGCGCGGTTGGCGTTCAGCAGTAGGCGCGTGATCTGGTAGACGATCGGCGCGGGCGAGACGTTGCGCGCCGCCAGCAGGCCGAACGGTATCGCCAGGATGACCGCACCCACCGTGCCGATGATCGCCATCTGCACCGTTTCAACAATCGCGCCGAGGATCGACGGCCAGCCGAGGAAGATCTCGCCGTTCTGGATGACGTAGCGCCCCGCGATCAGTTGCTCGCCTTCGGCCAGGGCGTATTCCTCAACGAAGACGGTGCCTTCATCCAACGCGAAGGGATGCCCGCTGCGCACGTCAACGTGAATATACTGACCCGTGCCAATGATGAAGCTCGCCTCATCGATTTCGCCCTCGACTTCCTCCGGGCTGAACTTCCAGCGGCGCTCCGGCCCGCGATACAGCGTCACAACCTGCTGATCTTCCGTGACGGCGGCCAGGTCTTCTTCCGTGGCCGGGCGCAGCCGCTCTAGATTTTCAGTCGGGTTGACCTGTTCGGTCGGGCGCGAACTCAGCGGATTGAAGGAAATCGTGATTTCAGAGCCTTCAACAAACTCGAATTCCGGCGGCATCAAGCGCGAGATGAAGTCAAGGATGTTGGGGATACCTTCGACCAGCGCCTGCGGGCTGGCGTTGGTGCCCTGCAAACCCCACCCGAGCACCGCAACCGCAACCACAATCGTCAGAAGCAGCCGCCACGTCATGCGGGGCAGGGAGCGCTGCAAGTCGGCACGGATCTTCTCCGGGCTTTCGTTCTTGATCTTTGTCCGGTCGCTCTGGGCGGCGGCACGTCGTACTGCGTAACTCATCGGCGTTTCCCTCGTGACTCAGCGCCGTTAGACGGGCAGGCGAACATCATCTTTTTCAGTAGCGGAGACCGGGCGGCGGCCATTGGCTGACGGTTCGGCAGGGTCGAAGCGGTAAATGCGACTCATCACCTCCGGCGTGAGCGCATCCGGCGGGCCGTCGAAGACGACTTCACCCTGGGCGATTCCGATCAGTCTATCGGTGAAGGCCTTCGCCAGATCAACGTGGTGGATGTTGATGAGCGTGGGCACGCCTTCTTCACGGGCGACGCGCGCCAGATCATCCATGACCTGCCACGAAAGTTCCGGGTCGAGGCTGGCGACAGGTTCATCAGCGAGCAGGATTTTGGGTTCCTGGCTGATGGCACGAGCAATAGCCACGCGCTGCTTCTCGCCACCGCTGAGCTGATCGGCGCGGAACTTAGCGCGATGCAGCATATTGACGCGCTCCAGGCTGCGCAGGGCGATCTCGCGGTGAGATTTGTCGAAATAACCCAACAGACTGCCCAGCCCCCGGTTGTAACCCAGACGCCCGGTCAGCACATTGGTGATGGCCGGCAGACGGCCCACCAGGTTGTATTCCTGCCAGATGAACCCAACCTGCTGACGCAGCTCGCGCAGTTGGTTGCGCTGCAGTTCCGTCACTTTCAGTCCGTCGAGGGTGATCTCGCCGGATGTAACCGGCTGCAGGCCGTTGATGCAGCGCAGCAGCGTCGATTTACCGGCACCGGATCGCCCGATGATCGCGACGACCTCGCTCTGTTTGATGGTGATGCTGACGGACTTCAGCGCTTCTGTCCCGTTGGGGTAAACAACGCGCACATTCTTTACTTCGAGCATGGCATTCTTCCTGACTCTCTGGCACCGGTGGGTATCAGGTGTTGTATCGGGCGATGAAAGTATCCACGTCGAGCAGATCATCAAAACGCGCGGCCAGGGTCTCACGATCCCAATCCCACCAGGCCAACGCGAGCAATTTTTCAATAACTGGTGGGGCGAACCGCAGGCGGATCGGCTTCGCCGGGACGCCGCCCACGATGGTATAAGGGGCTACATCGCGGGTGACGACAGCCCCCGCGCCGATAACGGCCCCGTGACCAACAGTCACACCGGGCATGATGATCGCCCCGTGGCCGATCCACACGTCATGGCCGACAATACAGCGATGGTCGCGCCGCCACTGGAAGAAATCAGCATCGTCATCGCCAAAGCCGTATTGCTTACGGCGGTAGGTCATGTGATGCTGGGTTACGCGCCACATCGGATGGTTGCCAGGGTTGATACGCACGTGCGAAGCGATGGAGCAGAACTTACCAATCTCGCTGTAGATGATGTCCACGTCGCCGGCGGTGTAGCTGTAATCGCCGAAGATCGTCTCGCTCAGGCGCGTGCCGCGCCCGATCTCCGTCCAGGCACCCAGTGTGCTATCGTGGATGAAAACATCATCATGAAGCAGAGGCTGTTCCCCAAGCTGCCTGCTCTGATAGCGAGCGAAGCGCGCATCGTCTGAGGGATGGAGTGCGAAGTATTGCGCCATACGGTCGTTTTGATCCCTAAGCCGATGAACGGGGAACGTGTCTGAAACTACACACGTCAAGATCATAACGCGCCCGCTGGGTTAACGTATTGTGCTGAGATCAACATCGCGTTATCCACGATTTAAGATTTTCAACGCCTGCGTTAAGCCTGATGCGTAGGATGTGTTTTTGGCAGACAAAGTGTGAAGCCCACGTTATAGTTAGCCTGAGATCGAAAGGAAACCTGCCAATGACTGCCAGCAGCGCACCAAATCCACTCAGCGTGCTGACGCGCGCCCCCGCCAGTGAAGTCAAATCCCTGGCGGAAAACGTCCTGGATCACCTGAGCGAGGTTCAGGTTTTGCAGAACCGTACCGGCCTGGTCATGCTGCCTTATATCGACAGTGCCCAGGGCACACCCTTTCATCTGGGTGAGGTCCTGGTCGCGGAAGCGCATATCAGGCTGGCGGATGGCATCGAGGGCTATGGCATGGTCCTGGGCCGCGACCTGGAATTTTCGATGGCCGTCGCCGTGCTGGACGCGGCGCTGCGCGCAAATATCCAGGCGGAGCCGATCAACGCTTTCATCACAGCGCAGGCCGACCAGCAGGCCGCCGCAGACGCCGAACTGCTGCGCCAGGTCAACGCGACGCGCGTCGAAATGGAGACCTTCTGACATGCAGACGCCGCACTATTCCGCGCAGGAAGCCCTGACCCGTGAAACCTTCCTGGCGTTGATGAACGCCCTGAGTTACCCCGGACGCCTCCAGACGCTGCCCGCACGAAGCCTGGGAGCGGTCCACGCCGCCGCTGAGACGCTGCTCGATCTGGAGACGTCGTTCTTCACACCGGATAGCGACCTGGCCGAAGTGCTCGCCCGCAGCGGCGCACGCGCTCTGCCACCGGAGCGCGCCGCCTATCACTTTTACCCCACGCTGGACGCCGATGGGCTGGCCCAGTTGCAACAGGCGAACACAGGCAGCATGCGCTATCCTGACGAGGGCGCGACGCTGATCGTGGGTGCCACCTTCAGGCGGGGTAAGGCGCTTGAACTGCGCGGGCCGGGCATCCTGGGGGCGACGCATATCCACACCTGCGGCCTGCCTGCGGAGTTCTGGGCGCTGCGTGAGCGCGCCTGCCAGTATCCGCTGGGCTGGGACGTCTTCCTGATTGACGATGATCAGCTCATCGGCCTGCCGCGCAGCACACAGATCACGCCCTATACCGATATGCAGTCCGCCGATGCGGAGTGAAACGAGGTAGATCATGGCCTATGTAGCGACCAAAGGCGGCGAAGAAGCCATCCAGCAGGCAGAGCGATTGTTCCACACACTCAAAGGCCGGGTGACGCCGCAGCTCGTCCGCGAGATCGAGATGACCATGCCTTATCTCGTCGATCGGGTGATGGGGGAGGGCGCGCTCTACGCGCCGGAGCTGGCCGCACTGGCGCTGGCACAGGCCGGCGGCGACCTGTACGAAGCGGTTCTGCTGCTGCGCGCCTATCGCAGCACGCAGCCGCGCATCGCCTACGCCCGGCCGCTCAATGCCGACCAGTTGCTGACGGTGCGCCGCATCTCCGCCGCCTTTAAGGACATCCCCGGCGGGCAGGTGCTCGGCCCGACGCTGGATTACAGTCACCGGCTGCTGCGGTTGGATTGGCTCGATGGCGAAGCGGGCCAACAGCCGGAACCAGTCAATGCCGACGACGCCCCCGCCGCACCAAACTATCCACTGGTGGCCGACTGGCAGCGTCAGCAGGGCCTGATTGATGGCGAACTGCCACCAGTCGAGAGCATCGACCCGGCGGATATTCCAGACGTCACCCGCGATCCGATCGCCATGCCCGCGCCGCGCGCCCATCGCCTGCAATCGCTGGCCCGTGCCGATACGGGCGGCGTGCTCGCCCTGGGCTATGCCAGCATGCGCGGCTACGGCTTCATCCATCCGACCGTCAATGAACTGCGCCTCGCTGAAGCCGACGTCGCAGTAACGCACCCCGTCACCGGCGAGCCGTTCAGCATTGGGCGGGTACGCGTAAGCCAGGCGGAGATTGTCACCTCCGGCAAATCTGGCTATAAGATCGGCTTTGCGGCAACAATGGGCTGGAACGAAGTCAAGCTGATTGCCGCCGCCACACTCGACGTCGAGATGAGCCAGTCGGAGCCGCACCCGGCCCACACCGAGGATTTTGTCCTGTATCACACCGAGCCGATTGAGTCTTCCGGCTTCTGCATACACTTCAAGCTGCCACATTACGTCACCTTCGCCAGCAGCATGGATAACGTGCGTAAGGTCATCGCGGCGATGTACCCCGACAGCCGCGAAGCCCGCAATGTCGCCGCCGATGCCCGCACAGAGCGCAAGGTCGCTGAGCAGCAGCCGGGCAGCAGCCCGACCAACGGCACAGCCGCCAGCGACAGCCCAGCCGAGACGAGCCAGCCCGAGGAGCAACCTTCATGAGCCTGACGAAACTCGTCACTGCCCAGGCCGATTACAGCTATGGCTTTCTGGATGCCTATGCCAAGCGCGAACTGCGCCGCCGCATCCTGAAGGGGATCGCCATACCGGGTTATCAGGTGCCGTACGCCAGCCGTGAGCTGCCGATCGCGCGGGGGTGGGGCACCGGCGGCCTGCAGGTCACGCTGAGCCTGGTCGGGCCGGAGAGCGTCGTCAAGGTCATCGACCAGGGCGCGGACGACAGCGTTAACGCGGCCAATCTACGCCGCTTCGTGACGCGCATGTCCGGCGCGCAGACGACCGCAGACACACGTCAGGCCACCCTGATCCAGAGCCGCCACCGCATCCCGGAAGAAGTGATGCAGGAAGGGCAGGTGCTCATCCTGCAGGTGCCCGATCCGGAACCACTGCGCGCCGTCCAGAGCGACCTGGCGAAAGCCCGCGAGATGCACGCCGACAGCGACTATGGTCAGATGTGGCTGGTACTGTACGAACAGCTCGTGCGCTTCAAACGTTATATGCAGGGCGCGAGTTATCCGGTTTTGGTGCATGATCGCTACGTCATGTCGCCCAGTCCGATCCCGCGATGGGATACGCCGATGCTGCATCAGGCCGCCCACCTGACCATTCTCTCCGCGGGACGTGAGAAGCGGCTGTACGTGGTGCCGCCTTATACCAACGTCTACCCGCTGGAGTTCACCGATGTGCCGTTCCAGGTAGAAGACCAGCGTGAATGGGTCTGCCTGCGGACCGGGGCGCAGCACAAGTTCATGAACGAAATCCCGCAGGCGGACGGCGGCTCCACCTACGAGGTCAGCGATACGGGCTACGCCGATAAGCTGGTTGCACAGCAACGCGGCGAGCAGCCCTGGATCGGCCGCACCTATTACGACGACGAAGGGAACTTCTATCATGCAGGCTACCTCAAACCGCCCGTCATCCCGGAGACTTGATCCGCCGCGCATCGCCACCCTCGCGCCGGTCGTGGCAGTTCGCGGGCTGCGCAAGACGTATGGTCGCATCGTGGCCGTCGAGGACGTGGACGTCGTCGCCTACCCGGGCGAGGTCCTGGGCATCGTCGGCGAGAGCGGCAGCGGTAAATCGACCGTGCTGCGGCTGCTCAATCTTCAGGAAGCGACGGACGCCGGCACGTATCACCTGAATGCCGAAGGCGTGACAACCGAAGACCTGTTCACGCTCGACCGCTACCGGCAGCGAGAAGTGCGCGTGCGACACATCGGCATTGTGTATCAGCAGCCGCACCTGGGCCTGCGGATGCGCTACAGCAGCAGCGGCAACGTCGCCGAACGTCTGCTGATGACCGGCGAGCGCACCTTCGCCACGCTGCGCCGCGCCGCTAATGAATCGCTGGCCGTCTCCGAGTTCCCGCTGGATCGCGCCGACGACCCGCCTGCCGTACTCTCCGGCGGGATGCAGCAGCGCGTCCAACTGGCGAAAGCCATCGCCCTGAAGCCAGCCCTGCTGCTGCTGGACGAACCAACAACCGGCCTGGACGTCAGCATTCAGGCGACTGTGCTCGACACGCTCAAGCGGTTGCAGCGCAGCCGCCAGATCACGATGGTACTTGTCTCGCACGATCTCGGCGTGATCCGCACGCTGGCTGACCGCGTGATGGTCATGCGCGGCGGGCGCGTGGTGGAGCAGGGCCTGACCGATCAGATTCTGGAAGACCCACAACACGCTTACACGCAGCAGCTCGTCCACGCCAAGTTGTGAGACGCAGGAAGGCCACCATGCCCTTACTCGATGTGCGCGACTACAGCAAACACTTTCATATCGACCACCTGGGACGCGAAATCGGCGTCTTCGACACGCTCAGCTTCACACTGGAGCCGGGCCAGTTCCTGCTGGTGAGCGGGCCAAACGGCGTCGGCAAATCGACGCTGCTGCGCTGCCTGTTCCGCAGTTATCTGCCGACCAGCGGCCAGGCCCTGTACGACTCGCGCTATGGCCAGATCGATCTCGCCAGCGCCGCCGACATTGACATCATGACGCTGCGCCGCGAGGAAATCGGCTTTGTGACGCAGTTCCTGCGACCGCGACCGCGCGTCAGCGCGCTGGAACTGGTCGCTGAGCCGCTGCTGGCAGCAATGGACGCCGCCGATGCCGAGACGCGGGCCGCCAGCATGCTCGATAACTTCGGTCTGAAATCGGCGCTGTGGTCCGCTTATCCGACGACTTTCAGCGGGGGCGAGCAGCAGAAAGTCAACCTGGCCCGCGCCCTGATCGCGCCGCGCCGTCTGCTGCTGCTCGATGAGCCGACCGCCAGCCTGGATGCCGCCACACGCAGATCACTCGCTGAGCGTCTGGCCGAGCTGAAAGCCGAGGGTGTCGCCATGCTGGGAGTATTCCACCATCCGCAGGACGTGGCGCACCTGCTCGACGGCGAGATCAATCTGACGCTGCCACAGACCAGCCCTAACGGCGTCAGCGCGGGGAACTGAACGATGGTCGCCAAGTTTGCTGTCTACTATATCCCACCCGCAGAGAGCAGTATGTACCTGCGCGGCAGTGAAATCCTGGGCTATGACGTGCGCGCCGGGAACTTTTTACCAGCAGACAACCCGACTCGCGCCGTGCTGCCGGAGTTCAACGCGGAGTGGGTGCAGCGCCCACATAGCTATGGCTTTCATATGACGCTGGGTTACTCGCTGGAATACGATCCAGCGCGCCTGCCGGAGATCGAGCAGGCGATGGAAGATGTGCTTAACTGCTTCGGTGCGGAAACGCGCTTCACGCTGACGCCGGATGATAGGACCTTCATCCCATTCTGGCGCGATGAAATCGTCGTGCTGCGCTACCATCCAAACCCGGCGCTGCTCATGCTGCACGCCATGCTCATCGCACGGGTTAACCCGCTCGCCAGTGGCTCACGCATCGGCCATGAATTCGCGAGTATGGATGTCGGTCACCTGCCGCCAGAAGCGATCCACCGCGTGCGGCAATATCACACCCCGTACATGCTCGATGGCTGGGCACCTCATTTCACGCTGATGCAGCCCTACGCCGGCTCACAGCCGAAGGCCACCCGCGCCGCGCTGCGGACGCTGTTCCCTGCTGAGCCACGCGACCTGGAAACAGTCAGCCTGCTCATCATGGCCGATGGTGACACACACTATCGGCTGCACCGTGACTTCCCCCTCGACGCCTACCCACAACCTGCTGTGCGCGACGTCTGACACCGCGATATTCCTGTGGCGTCATGCCATTTCAGAAAGGCTGCATCGCATACCCTGGCCCCTTCTCCACACAGAAGGGGACAATCGAATTAATCCCCTGGCAGAGGCGCTACCCTGCGTCGCATTACAGCGTCGCATCGGGATCAAGCGGGTAGATGGGGCGCGTCAGACGCTGGTAGGGCAGCCGCACGATATCCTGATTGACCGCGCCCGGCGACAGCGCCAGCAGCGCCGTACGCGCCATGCGCTTCAGATCGGGCACGAGGTAGCCAATCTTGACGACAACCAGCGCGTGCTGTGTCGGCTCGATGCCTACCGCCTGAAAATCGGCTTCGTAGTGGAAGGGCTTGCGACGCTGCGTGACAATCACGCGGACGCCATCCACTTTGACGACGGCCTGCGGGTTGTCTCCTTCCAGCAGGGTGAGCACCTGGCCAGTGACGGTCAGCGGCTGGCCGTTAACCGGGTCGAGTTTGCCGCCCAGCGACAGCGTCACCGTCTGGCCGACGCCCGCAGCACGAATGACGTCCATTGCAGCGGCGTCAGGAATGCTGGCATAGACAGCGTCCGGCACCTTGAGCGCGAGCATGCGCCCCAGCATGTAAGGCACATCGCCGACGCCGCCCGCCGTGGGATTGTCGCCGCTGTCGCTGATAAAGACGGGCCGGTCGGCTGCCTGCATCGCCTGCTCGATGCACGCATCAGGCTCGTAGGTGGGCACGCCGAAATTGAACTGACCGCGCGCTTCCCAGTAGAGCTGTGCCAGCCACTGTGACGCCTGATCAGCGGCGGTCACGTCTGCGGCGACGGCGATCGCGCTGGCGGTCGTGCGCGGCTCATCCGCCCACACATAGCCGACCAGCATCGACGCATCCAGGACGCCGGTCTGCGTGATGATCTCCGGGATCTGCGAATAGATGCTCTGGCCCGGCTCCCACTCCGTACTGGTGCGCTCGCCCGGCAGGATCACCGGCACCGGCACCCAGCGCATGACCGGGCGCACGCCCTCGCGCAGGCAGCGCACGAGCATCTCAATCGCCCGGGCGCGGGTCTCCATATAATCGACATGCGGCGCAGTGCGGAACGCGGTCAGCATATCGAGGTTGTGGACGATGCGCGCCGAGATATTGCCGTGCAGGTCATAGCTGGCGCTGATAAGGCAGTCCTCACCGACGGTGTTGCGCACCGCCGCGTACCAATCGCCCTCTGCGTCATCCATGCCGGCGACGTTCATCGCGCCGTGCATATCCAGGAAGACGCCGTCCCACGGACCACCCGCCTGCAGTCGCTCCACCAGCTCGCCCTTGAGCGCATCATACGCCGTTCGTTCGACAGGGCCACCGGGCATGGCTCTTGCGCGCAGCAGCGGCACAAAGGTCACATCGGGATAACCCACCAGCGACGGATAATCCATCAGGAACTCCGGGTCTTCTTCTCGATGCACCCTGAAGTCCTCAAGCCGTGTTGGCAGAGATGAAAAGGTACAGCTCTCTGTAGCAATGCCCGCTATGGCGATCTTCATTTCAATCTCCTCTACTTAATAACGATGTGCAGGGGGCGCTGCCCCTGCGAACTGTGCCGGGTTTACTGTCTGTGCCAGACGAGAGCAGCAGCGCCCAGTGCGGCTTCAGACAGCGCGCCAGGGATGAGATCGAGCGCGGCGTGCGCGTCGGGCAGGGTGCGCGCCTGAATCACCGCCTGGGCACGCCGCAGCAGCAGATCGGCGGCGGCGTGTCCTAGCCCACCCCCGATGACAATCCGCGACGGATTGAGCACGCCAACGGTCCAGGCGAGGGCCAGGCCGAGCGTGTCGGCGGCTTCGTCGGTGATGCGCTGCGACAGCGGATCGCCAGCGCGGGCAGCAGCCAGAATGCGCGCCGTGCTGATCGGCTGGCCGTCATTGAGCGTGCTGGCAGGGTAATCGGCCTGGTAGTCGGCATAAGCGGCCAGCAGCCCCTTACCAGAAGCGCTCATCTCGACGCACCCGCGCTGGCCACACGGGCACAGCCGCCCTCCTGGATGACTCACCACATGCCCCAGTTCGGTCGCCATGCCGCTGGCCCCGTTGATGATCCGGCCGTTGAGCATGGCGCAGCCGCCCAGCCCGGTGCCAATAGCCACATAGACAAAGTTATCACAATCACGGGCGGCCCCGTAAACGTACTCACCCAGGGCGGCGGCTTTGACGTCATTCTCGATGAAGACGGCTAAGCCCGGCAGTTGCAGACGATCGCGCAGAGGCAGGCAGACGGGCACTTCACGCCAGCCCAGGTTGACCGCATTCTGGGCCACGCCGTTCGCACTATCCACCGGGCCGGGGCAACCAATGCCAATCCCAAGCAGGCGCTGTGTATCGTCCGGGGCGATGCCCGTATCCGTGAGCAGCGACCGGACAGCCTGCGCCATGCGATCGAGCGTGAGATCGGGCGATTCACCGGCGCGCGTCGGGATGCGCTGCTGCGCGTGGATGTGCCCCTGTGCATCGACTGCGGCCAGGGCGATCTTCGTCCCGCCGACATCGACACCGATAGCAAGCGCTGCGGTCATCGACGGCCCCCTAGGCGCTGATCTTCTGACGACGGTCGCGCAGCAGAAGGAACTCATGCAGCAGCAGCGTCAGCACGGTATTGATCACGATGAATAGGCCGATGAACTCCAGGCCGAGTTGTGTCGCCAGCACGCCAGCCAGACCGGGCAGCAGCCCGGCACCCAGACCGGCGAAACCGATCTGAAAGCCAACGGCATTAGCCGTATGGGCGCGTCCGACGCGGCGCGGTGTCTCACTGATGAGCACCGCGAACATCGGCGCCAGCGAGAAGCCCAGCAGCGCCAGCCCCATGAAACCCAGCAGATCGCTGGGACGCAGCCACAGCAGGCTCGCGCCGACGACAGCCCCGGCCATGCACAGGCGCATCAAAAAGACGTTGCTGACGCGGTCGGCAAAAGTGCCGACGATCATGCGGCCAATCGTGAAGCTGCCCCAGTAAAAGCTGATCCAGAAGGCCGCCGTCTCCTGATTGACGTTCCATGATTCCAGAAAGAGCGTATTGCTGAGCTGACCCGCGCCGACCTCTACGCCGGCGTAGATGAAGAACAGCAGCATACCCAGCAGCACCGCCGGAACGCGCAGGGTAGCGAGCATGCTGGCATCCGTAGGGGAGGAGTCATCGTCATCACGCGGCGGCTGGACCCGCCAGCGCGGGAAGGTCGCCAGGATGGCGATCAGCAGCAGCAGAGCGATCGCGGCCAGCACGCCATAGCCGAGTCGCCAGCTCTGGCCCAGGTTGACTACGATGAAGGTGATGATGATCGGCCCGATCGTCAGGCCCAGGCCGAAGAACGAATGCAGCCAGTTGAGTTGGCCGGTGCTGAAATGTGACGAAGCGTAGGTGTTCATGCCTGCGTCGATCAGGCCGGAACCCAGGCTGGCAATCACAGCGGAGAGCAGCAGCAGCTCCCACGTGGGGGCGAGCATATAGCCAAGCGCCCCGGTAATGATCAGCAGGGACGACGCCACCAGGGCGGACGGCAGGCCAAAGCGACCGATCACGCGGCCACTGGCGAAAGCCGTCGTCAGACGTCCCACGACAGCCGCCGTCAGCAACACGCCGAGCATATCCAGCGAGACGTTAAACGTCTCCTGAATATACGTCCAGGCGATGTTCAGCAGACCGGGCGTGATGCCCAGGGTGAAGAACGAGTAAAAACTGATGAGCAGCAGCAGTGGCGCACCGCGTTTCTTCGGCTTGGCGATGGCAGTCATGGGAGCTACTTTCAACAAGGCGAATTCTCGATTGAGTCTAACCTGATTCACAACGCAGCCATAGCGCCAATTGCGCGGCGTGGCCAAATGGGAATGGCGCAGCAGGGATGAAAAATACATAGCCAGCTGATCTGCATCACCACCAGCGCGAGATCTGGCTTCCCCCGTTATAATGAACGTATGATTTCAGCGGTACGTCCTTTGATTGCGCCGGTATGGCAGCGCCTGCGCGCCCTGCAGTTCCGGCTGTGGCAGCGCCAGCGTTACGACGCACTGTGCCTGGAGCAGATCGCCGGTCTGTCGCTGGTGATCCTGCCTGGCGTGTTCAACCCGGCGATATTTGAGACGGGGCCACTGCTGGCGGATGCGCTCATACAGGAGCCGAACATCGCCAGCAGGCGCGTGCTGGATATGGGCACGGGCAGCGGCATCGTCGGCCTGCGTGCGGCACAAAACGGCGCGACCGTCACCGCCGCTGATATTAACCCGCAGGCGGTACGTTGTGCGCGCATCAACGCCCTGCTAAACCAGCTCGAAACGCGGATGACCGCCATAGAAAGCGACCTGTTCAGCGCGCTTGAGGGAGAGCAGTTCGACATTGTGACGTTCAACCCGCCGTTCTATCGGGGCACACCGACCAGTAACCTTGACCACGCCTGGCGCGGCGTCGATGTGGCGGAGCGCTTCGCCCAGGGGTTACCCCGCCACCTGAGGCCGGATGGCTGCGCGCTGGTCATCCTGGCCAGCACGGGCGATGAAGCCGGATTCATCGCGGCGTTCCGGTCGGTTGGCTTGCGAGTAACCCCCGTCCGCCGCTATGATCGCATCAACGAAATCCTGACGCTGTACCGTCTCACCCACACCTGACCGCCAGCCTTCGCCGGAGCATCATCCATGATTTTGCTGTACAACCCGCCCAGTTCCGCCAGTCGCAAGCCCATTCTGCCGATGTCTCTGCTGGCGCTGGGCGCGCTGCTGGAAGACCGCCACGCCTATCGCATCATCGATGGCAACCTGACGCCCGACCCGGTGGCAGCGCTGACCGCAGCCATTCAGGAGACGGGTGTGCGGCTGCTGGGCGTGACGGTCATGCCGGGGCCACAGCTCGCCGACGCCGTGCCGACCTGTCGCACGCTGAAGCAGCGCTTCCCCGATCTGGTGATCGTCTGGGGCGGTTACTTTCCGACGCAGCATTACGACGTCTGCCTGAAAGCGGATTACGTCGATTACGTGCTGCGCGGCCATGCGGAGACAAGCTTCCTGGCCCTGGCCGATACGCTGGCGCAGGGCGGCGTGCCGCTTGATCTGCCGGGGCTGGCGTACCGCAGCGCCGACGGCCAGCTCATCGCCAGCGAACCCGCGCCCGTCCCGCACCCGGATGATCTGCCGGATTTCCCATATCAGCGCGTCGACATGGCGCGCTACGCACGCCGAACGTTTATGGGGGCGCGCACGCTGGCCCATCACAGCAGCTATGGCTGCCCGTTCTTCTGCAACTTCTGCGCGGTGGTGAATCTGGTGAAAGGGCGCTGGCGGGCACAATCCGCGGAGCGAACGGCAGCCACAGTGCGGCATCTGGCCACCGACTACGGCGCGGATGCGGTCGAGTTCTACGACAACAACTTCTTCACCTCAGAAGCGCGGGTGGCGGAGTTCAGCCAGCGCATCAGCGATCTGAATCTGGGCTGGTGGGGCGAAGGCCGCATCGATACCCTGCTGGCCTACGATGAATCGACGTGGCTGGCAATGGCGCGATCCGGCCTGCGGATGGTCTTCCTGGGCGCGGAGAGCGGCTCCGACGAGACGCTCAGGCGTATGGATAAGGGGGGCCGCGCCTCCACCGATAAAACGCTGACCATCGCTGAGAAGATGCGCGCCTATGACATCATCCCTGAAATGTCGTTCGTCGTCGGCAACCCGCCCGATCCGGTCGCGGATACTATCGGCACGCTGGAATTTATCCGCAAGGTGAAACGCATCAACCCGGCGACGGAGATCATTCTGTACGTGTATACGCCCGTACCGCTGGCCGGTGAGCTTTACGAGCAGGCGCAGGCGGACGGCTTCGCCTTCCCGGAGACGCTTGAGGAGTGGATCGGCCCGCAGTGGCAGGATTTCATCCAGCGGCGCAGCGCGCACACGCCGTTCATGCGCGACCCGATCCGGCGGCAGGTGCGCAACTTCGAGCGCGTCCTCAACGCCTACTATCCGACCACAACCGATATACGCATGAACGGGGCGTGGCGGGCGGCACTGCGTCTGGTGAGCGGCTGGCGTTATCACCTGCGTGTGTACGACTTCCCGCTGGAGCTGCGCGCCATGCATCGTCTGATCCGCTATCAGCGGCCAGAGACAACCGGCTTATAGGGCGATTCAGGACTGCTTCTTGCGAACATCCAGGAAGCGCCCACTAACAACCAGCGACGCCGCCAGCACCGCGATCAGGATGAGGGCCAGCCGCAGCGAGGTCGCCTCCGCCAGCAGGCCGATCACCGGCGGGCCAGCTAAAAAGGCCGTATAACCCAGCGTCGCTACACCCGCCAGGCCGACGCCCGGCGAGACGCCCGGCACCCGTCCGGCAGCGCCGAAGGCCAGCGGCACGCCGTTCGCCAGACCAAACCCCACCAGACCAAAGCCGATCAGCGCGGGGACTGTCTCCGGCCAGAGCAGGGCCAGCCCCAGGCCGAACGCCGCCAGCGCCCCACCCAGACGCACCACCCGCACCGCACCGAAGCGCGCACTCAGGTTATCACCGATGAGCCGCCCGACGGTCATCAACAGGCTGAAGCTGGCGAAGCCCCAGGCGGCGATAGCTTCCGTCGTGCCGACGATGTCGTTCAGGTAGACGGCGCTCCAATCGGCCATGGCCCCTTCACCAATAGCCGCACAGAAGGCCACAACACCCAGACCCCACAGCGGCCGCCCCGGCAGCACGAAGACCGGCGGGCGTTCGCCAGCGGCGGTCATGCGGTCGTCGGCGTCGATCAGGCCCCGCATGACGAACAGGGCCAGCACCAGCATCACCGTGGAGACGAGCAGGAAATGCGTCAGCGGCTCCAGGCCGAGCGCGACCAGCACGCTCCCCAGCGCCGCCCCGGTGAAGTTCCCGACGCTGAACCCGGCATGGAACGAGGACATCAGCGGGCGACCTACACGCGACTCTACCGCGACGCCCTGGGCGTTCATGGCCATGTCGGTTAAGGAAGTCGCCATGCCGAAGAGGAACAAAGCCCCCGCCAACGTGATCGGCGACGGCGCGAGCGCCAGCGGCGGCACCGCGAGCACGTTCAGCACGATGCCAATGGACGTCATGCGGCGGCTGCCATAGCGCGCGATGAGTCCGCCAGCCAGCGGCAGCGTGAACAGCGTCCCAACAGACAGCCCCAGCAGCACCAGCCCAAGCTGGCCTTCGCTCAGGGCGAGATTGTCACGAATGGCTGGAATACGCGCGACCCAGTTCGCCAGCATCGCGCCGTTGATGACAAAGATCATAAAAACGGCGGCACGCGCTACACGCGCCGACGCCCGCTGTTCGATCTGCATGTTCTCTCCCTAATGACGCATCGCAATGACGCATCGCAACGCGCAGACATCAATTTCTGAGGGCGCTGCTGCGGTGATTGGTGATCCACCGACGGGCAGCGCCTCTTGTTGGCTACAACTGCCGGGCCTGGGCTTCCACGCGGGCGCGGTACTCCGGCATATGGACGACGCTGTGATTCAGGCGCGCTTCCTCCGCGGCGAAGGCCAGCAGGTGACTCTCCAGCGATTCACGCGCGGTGGTAACGCTGTCATCAGGATGGCCCTGCACCGCATTGACGAAACTGCGCACAATGCCGAAGTCGCCGCCACCGTGCCCGCTGCGGTCGCGGTCCGTGATGGTGACGCGCTCCGTCTTGCCGCTCAGGTGATCGCGGATGGTGACCTTGTGGCCCGCCGCCGTGAATCGTGCGTAGAGCGTCGCGTCGGTGCCATCATAGCGCATGGTGCGGCCCTCTGTGTCGCTCTGACCCTGCATGGTCAGCGTGACGGTGGTGCCGTCTTCCAGCATCATGTTAACCGTCTGGTGATCGACCACGTCGTTATCACTGTGGTAGACGCAGCGACCATACGGGCCGGTACGCAGCGCTTCCATACGCGCTTCGACAGTCGGAATGATGCTGACGGCGTTCATCGGCCAGCCATTGCGATCATTGGCGTAAACGCGGGGCGCGTAGTATTTGCACGACTCCGCAAGCTGGCAATCGACGCAGCGCTCAGCAGCCCCCTCCGGCGCGTTCTCCGGTCGGAAGTGCGTTAGCGTGCCGAACGAATTCAGCCACACGACCGGCTGGCGCAGTATCCAGTAGAGGATGTCGAAATCATGGCAGCACTTGGTCAGGATCATCGGGCCGGAGGTCTCATCCTGCCGCCAGTTACCCCGGACGAAACTGTGCGCCATATGGAAGAACCACAGATTCTCACGGTGATCGACGCTGACGATACGCCCGAGCCGCCCGGATTGCACGATCTCGCGCAGGGTCTGCCAGAAGGGCGCATAGCGCAGCACATGGCAGATCTGCAGCAGGCGACCTTTTTCTTCCGCGTGCTGCACCAGCCTGACGTTCTCTCCGAGCACGGGCGACATGGGCTTTTCCAGCAGCACGTCATACCCGGCATCGAGCGCGGCGAGCGTGCTCTCGTAGTGCATACGATCCATCGTGCAGTTGAAAAGGACATCGGCCACCTGCCCGGCACTGAGCAGGTCTTCCCAACTGGCGAAGCAGCGATCCGGTGGCAGATCGTGGGCGATGGCCATGCGGTCGCGGCGGGCCGGGTCCGGCTCCGCAACGGCGGTGACAATTAACTCGTTTGGATACTCCAGGCCGAACTCCCCGTAGGCGTTGCCACGACTCCCCGCCCCGATAATAGCGGCACTCAAAGCCATGTGATTAACTCTCCTTGTAGCGGGTGCGCGCCGTCTCGAATCGGGCGCTGCTGTCATCCAGGCCACCGGGACGATTACGCTGCATCCACAGGGCGCGGTGCTCGGCTTCGATGGCGGCCAGATCATCGCGCAGATCGGCCTTCGTCCAATCGGAAGCGCCAAGCTGCGAAAGCGCCGTCTGCGCGCCATGAATCATCATGCGGGCGGCGTGACGCAGCTCGCGGTGGATGAGGGGCGCATCGTCGCGCTGTATCCGGGCTTTATCAAGCGGCGCGATGGCCTCTTTGATATAGCTGATGGTCTGCTTCAGATGCTCGGTCAGGCGGGCGTCGTCCTCGAGGATATCGCCGCCAGCTTTCGCGCCACGCTCCGCAAGGCGCTTGCGCATGGCTTCCAGCGGGAAGTGATAGAACCAGAACAGCAGGCTGCCGTTGGGGATCTGCGCGCCGACCTGTTTGTAAGCGTCACCCAGATCAATCAGCACTTTGCCCGTCACGCCGGCCTCATCGTAGAAGCAGAACGTATCGAGCAGGGCGGCGACGTCCATATCGTGATTGGCATCATACGCCCAACTGACCGCCGCGCCGTAGGCGAAGCCGGTGTAGCTGACGGGCAGCGTCTGCCAGTGGCCCCAATCGCCCCAGTCAGTATTCAGCATGCCGATCGCGCCGTTCTTGCGACCATTCTCGACGGCGCTGCGGATATTGCCGATGCAGTTCTCGGTACGCCCGCCGATGGTCGTCCAGGATGAGGTGCCCGGGCACACATAGAAGGGCACGCCCGACTGCGCGAAGATGCGCGTGTTATCCGGGTAGTTGTGCGTATCTTCATAGCCCCATTCGAGCGCGATCACGTCTTTGGGGACTTGCGACACGAGTTCCGGATGCTCGACGATGATATCGCCCCAGAACTGCATGGTGCGCCCATGCTGCTTGACGAGATCATAGATCTTGAGCAGGAATTCGAGATAGGCGCGGCCCATGCCCAGCTCTTCGACGTAGTCTTTGCTGCGACCACGCCCCAGATCAAAGGTCTCGTCGCAGCCGACGTTGAGCTTATCACTGCTGAAGTTGGGCAGCAGTTCAACGAAGAGCGATTTAACCAGCTCTATCGAACCGGGATCAACCGGGGCCAGGGTGAAGGGCGGCAGCATGTCGCCCCAGGGTGAGAGCGTCGGCGCGTCAACTTCCGCCAGTTGGTCATAGGGCGAATGCTCGAACCAGCGGTGCATATGGCCGAAGCTGTTCTGATTGGGTACCAGCTCGATGAAGCGCTCGCGGCAGTAGGCATCCAGGTCGAGGATTTCTTCGGCGGTGATGGGGCTGGCTTTCGCCCAGACCTTCGGGTGCTGCTGATAGGCGAAGGTGTGCTCCGTGTAAAGCTGAAACTGGTTGATCTTCCAGGCGGCGAGCTGATCAATCAGCGCGTAGAGCGTCTCCATGGTGGGGACTTTATCGCGGCTGATATCCAGCATGACGCCGCGCGCGGGCAGGTCCGGGTAGTCTTCGATCCGCAGCGACGGCAGCGTCCCGCCGTGCTGTTCGATAATCTGGATGAGGGTCAGCGCGCCATAGAACGCGCCGGCGGCATCCTGGCCGTTGACGGTCACGCCGCTGTTGTCGATCAGCAGGGTGTACCCCTGGCCGACCATCCCATCACCGCCGTCGCGCAGCCGGATCGTCGCCGGGACGGCCTCGCCCGCTGCGATGCTGTACTCAAAGCCGAGGTGGTCGCGCAGGGCCTGCTGCAGACGCCGCGCCGGATAGCGCAAACGATCCACCTGCGGCCCGCTGATGCTGATGCGACCCAGCGCGGGAAGCTGAAACACGCCTTCAAGTCGTTCTAATTTTTGTGGGTACGGCAGAAGCAATAGTTTTTCGTTCATTGGCAGATCTCTTGAGGATGAATGAACAACTGCTGCCACTATAGCAGTCTTCCTTGTGGACGCCAAAGGCCATTGCACCCCATGCGTGCGCTTACAGATGTGAGCGGCTTAAGTGGCGCAAATATAAGGGGGGTGTTATCATCCTTTCTCAGTAATCCTGTGATCTTCTTCGCGATTGTCATGGGACAAAAAGCTATGCCTTGGTTTTTCTTTGTTTAGGAGGCAGTTGCAAGATGCGTAGTAAAAGATTTCTCCTTATCGGGTTGATGGTCGCCCTTATGGCCGTCATGTCATTCGGGGCTGCCGGTGCGCAGGAACCGACGCGGGCCGCCGTAGGCTGGCCGTATCAGGTGCCGCCGGATGGCCACTTCAACGCTTACGCAACCGGGCGTATTGACCTGGGCATCTATATTGACCTGATGATGCCGCCGCTATCCGTCTATATCTGGGCAACGGGCCAGTATGACCCGATGATCGCTGAGAGCTTCGGCTTCACTGATGACGGCGACTACACCGTCACCCTGAAGGAAGGCGTCACCTGGAGCGACGGCACCCCTGTGACCAGTGCCGACCTCGTCGCCACCTTCAACACCGGTTATCTGATCGGTTGGAGCATCTGGAACGACCTGGCAGGTGTGAGCGTGGTGGACGAACGGACCGTACTGTTCGACCTGACGGCAGCCTCCCCGCTGATCGAACGTCGTATCATGACCGAAAACCTGCGCCCGGCCAGCGTCTACGGTGACATCGGCGAACGCGCTGGCGAACTCATCGCCGCCGGTGCCGGTGCTGGCGACGAAAACTTCGACGCCCTCCTGACCGAGCTGACCGAGTTCCGTCCTGAAGTTTACGTATCGGCTGGCCCATACCAACTGCTGTCAGAAAACATCAGCGATGCCAGCGTGACCCTCGTCAAGAACGAAGGCGGCCTGAACAGCGACATCGTCCAGTTTGACGAAATCCTCGTCTGGAACGGCGAAACCGAGACCGTGACCCCGCTCGTCAGCAGTGGCGAACTGCACTACGGCACCTACGGCTTCCCGCCGGCGACAGAAGCATCGTTTGTGGACCTGGGCATCAGCATCCTGCGCCCGCCGCTGTACAGCGGCCCGGCCGTCTACGTGAATCACAGCATCTACCCGCTGAACCGCGTGGAAGTCCGTCAGGCGATGGCACACGCCATTGACCGCGAAGAAAACGGCTTCGTCAGCCTCGGCGAATCCGGCGTAGCTCATGAATTCATGACCGGCTTCACCGACAATCTGCTGTCAGTGTGGATCGATGAAGAGACCATCGACACGCTCAACACCTATGAATTCGACCGCGACGGCGCGGCAGCCATCCTCGAGGGCATCGGCTTCACCCGTGGTGATGACGGCGTCTGGATCGATGATCAGGGCAACCGCATGTCCTTTGAGCTGATCTTCCCGGCGGAATTCGCCGACTGGGCGGCGGCGGCAGAGAACGTCACCGCACAGCTCAACGACTTCGGCTTTGAGATCAGCGCCCGTGGCGTGCAGTTCCAGCAGCAGCAGCAGGACGTCTACGACAGCAACTTCGAGCTGGCGATCCGTAACTGGGGCCTCGGCAGCCCATTCCCTGGCGAAGCCTACCTGCAGCCCTACAACCGCTACAATGGTCAGGGCGAGCTGGCGGGTGAAGGCGTCGGCGGCGGTATGCGCTTCGAGCCGAACGTGTCCTACAGCGGCGGTGAAATCAACGTGCTGGACGCAGCCAACGAATCCAGCCGTGGTACCGACCTCGAGGCGCAGCGCGAACTTGTACGCGGCCTGGTGCTGTCCTACAACGAACTGCTGCCAGCGATCCCGCTGTGGGAACGCTACGGCAACAACCCGCTCAACCGCGAGTTCCTGAGCGCGCCGGAGAGCATGGATCCGATCTACCTGAACGGTGGCTCGGATCACTTCATGCCGTATCTGATCCTGACCGGTCAGGTTGGGCCTGCGTAAGTTAACGCGCAGCAACGCGAATACGTGTCAGAACGGCTAATGGGGGATGGCGCACGCCATTCCCCATTGCCCTATACGCCGGATGACATCGCGGCGATGGCGACGTCATCCCCGGCAGCAACTAAGAGCCAATGTCTGTGATAACTAATTTGTTCGTCAACGAGTGATGAGGAGCTGACGCATGGCGACAGGCGCACCTGCCGTGCGTGAAGCGAAGGAAATCGGGCGACCGGCCAATTTGCTGGTGACGACCTTCCAGCAAATCTGGGGCAGTTATACGCTGCGCACGATCCTGCAGGCCCTGATTACCATCTGGGCTGTGATTACCTTCACGTTCTTTTTGATCCGTCTGATGCCGGGCAATCCGGTAGATGTTTACGTCGATTACCTGATAAATCTGGAAAATCTCTCTTACGAAGAGGCTTTATCCAGGGCCGCGTCTCAGTTCAAGTTCGACCCTAACGAGAGCATGATTCAGCAGTATCTGCGGTACATGGGGCAGGTGCTGCGGCTTGACCTGGGGGAGAGCATCACATCGACCGGGACGCAGGTGCTGGATCAAATATTACGCTTTTTACCCTGGACGCTCTTCGCCGCAGGGTCGGGCCTGCTAATCGCCTTCGTGGTCGGCATGATCCTGGGCGTTATCATGGCCTACAACCGCAACTCCTGGGCGGATAACGCCCTGTCGCTGTTTGCGGCGATTCTCAGCGCCGTGCCGAATTATATCTGGGGTCTGCTGATCCTCATCATCTTCGGCGTGCAGCTCAACTTGTTCCAGATCGGTGAACTGCGGGGCACGTATGATCCGACGACGACGCCCGGCTTCAACCTGCCGTTCATCATCAGCGTGCTGGAACACGCCTTTCTGCCGGTGCTGGTCTACGTGATGGGCATCGTCGGTAGCTGGATGCTGAACATGCGTAACAGCACCGTCAGCGTACTGGGCGAAGATTACGTCAACGTGGCCCGTGCGCGCGGACTATCGCAGCGGCGTATTCTGACGGCCTACGTCGGGCGCAACGCCAGCCTGCCGATGTTCACGCTGCTGGCGATCAATATCGGCCTGATCCTGGGCAGCAGCGTCATCATTGAGCAGTTGTTCGTGTATAAGGGGATGGGCGACTTCCTGATCTGGTCGATCACGCAGCGCGACTATACCTCGATGCAGGGCGTCTTCCTGGTGATTACAATCTCGGTCGTACTCTCCAACCTGATCGCAGACCTGCTGTACAGCCAGCTTGACCCACGTGTCCGAGTGGGGGAGGGATCGCGCTGATGAGTGAAATCCCTGAAAAACGCAAAATTGAGCCGGAATCGAGCTTTCTGGGCGATCTGATGGTGCCGCTCAAGGTCTTCGGCAAGGCGCTGTGGCGCAATAAGGCCGGGCTGGTGGGCTTCATCGGGCTGGTCTTCTTCCTGCTGCTGATCACCATCGGGCCGGTACTGGTGCCCTTTGACGATCAGGTCAAGCTGGATCAGATCGCCGCGCCGCCGGGATCGCGCCTGCAGCTACTCGTCCATGCCGACGATGCGGAGCGCTTCCGCAGTTTGCAGGATTTCGAAGGGCAGGGCGTGCTGGCCTATGTTGAAAAGACAGGCGCAGAAGACCTGGTCGCACCTTATGTGGATGATCCCAATTACACGATTGAGGATTTCCGCTTTCGCAGTGGTCGCGGTGTGCGCGAATCCGTCGATGCGCTGGCCCGCGATGAAATCGACGGCCTGATCATCTTCAGCGAGAACGTGCGCATGATCGTCAATGGCCCCGATGCGCCGGAAGCCTATCAGAATCTGGTCGTCAGCAACGAGGGACTGGGCGTGCCGCATCTCCTGGGGACGGATACGCAGGGCCGTGACATCTTCTCGCATATCGTCAACGGCGGCGGCTCACTGATTGTGACGGCGCTGCTGGCTGGTATGTTCAGCACGCTGATCGCTATCGTGCTTGGCTCGGTGGCGGCGCTGCAGGGCGGCCTGCCCGACCGTATGCTGACAGCGGCGGCCAACTTCGTCCTGACGATTCCGCGTTTTCCGCTGCTGGTGGTGCTGGCGGTGCTGGTCGGCGACCAGCTCAGCAACTTCGTGCTGCTGGCGGCGCTGATCGCGTCGCTTTCCTGGCCGGTGCTGATGCGTGCGATTCGCTCGCTGGTGCTCAGCCTGCGCGAGCGCGACTACGTCGAAGTGGCCCGCGCCCTTGATCTGGGGACCGGGCACATCATCATGCGCGAAATCCTGCCGAACATGATGAGCTTCGTGGCGATCAATTTCATCTTCGCCACGACTGCCGCCATGTATCTGCAGATCGGTCTGATCTTCCTGGGCATGGCCCCGATCACCGATTATAGCTGGGGCGTGATGCTCTACTTTGGCCGGACGCGCGGCACGCTCTTCAGCGCGGATAGCGCCAGCATGGTGCTGTCGCCGGTGATCGCCATCGCGCTTTTCCAGGTAAGCCTGGTGTTGTTCGCCCGCGCCGTCGAAGAGATGTTCGACCCGCGTCTGCGGAGCGCGTAAATACAGCGCTGCACGCTGAATGTGGGACGGCGATCACGTGCGTCCCTCAAAAACATTGTCGATACGTGACGGCGCAGGCCGACACGCTGCGAAATTCAGGAAATTTACTTTATGGCTGAACAAGATGTCATCCTCGAAGTTGACGACATATCGATTGTGTATCAGGCGGAGCGCGGCGACGTGCGCGCCACGAATAATGTCTCGCTCAAGCTGCACAAGGGCGAGGCGCTCGCCCTGATCGGTGAGAGCGGCAGCGGCAAAACGACGCTCAGCCTGGGGCTGATCCGTATGTTGCCGAGTAACGCCCGCATCACCAGCGGCAAAGTGATGTATACCCGCGATGGCAAGACGCGCAATGTCCTTGACCTGTCGCCGGGGGACCTGCGTTACTTCCGCTGGCACGACTGCGCGATGGTCTTTCAGGGTGCCCAGAACGCCTTTAACCCGGTGCTGCGCATCCGCCAGCAGTTCATGGATACTGCCCGCTCGCACGGCATCAACGATGAGCAGAAGGTCAAAGCGCGCACGCTGGAACTGTTCAAGCTGGTGCGGCTGGACCCGGAACGTGTCTATGAGAGCTACCCGCACGAACTCAGCGGCGGCATGAAGCAGCGGACGCTGCTCGCGCTGGGCGTGCTGCTCGATCCGCAGGTGGTCATCCTGGACGAGCCGACGACCGCGCTCGACATCCTGACGCAGCGCGCCATCATCGACGTGCTTAACGAGATGCAGCAGAAGCTGAACTTCAGCATCATCTTCATCAGTCACGATCTGGCGCTGGCGGCGGAGATGGCCGACCGCGTGGCGACGATGTACGCCGGGCAGATCGTCGAGATTGGCCCGGTGAACGACATCTTCTACCGGCCACTGCACCCGTATACGCTCGGCCTGCTGCGCAGTGTGCCGCGCCTGGATCGCGGGCAGGAAGACCTCATCAGCATCCCTGGTGAACCGCCCGACCTCATCAGCCCACCGACGGGCTGCAAGTTCCACCCGCGCTGCCAGTTCGCCAGCGATAAGTGCCGCACGGATGCGCCGCCGCTGGTGGAGTACGCGCCCCGGCACTTCGCCGCCTGCTGGCACACCGATCAGGTCATCGCAGAACGTGACGCCACCCTGGGCGCAGCGCCCACCTTCTCAGGAGAGACGCCCAATGTCTGAGCCAATTCTCAAACTCGATGGCATTCACAAGACGTTCAAAAAAGGGCGCGATGTCACCATCCCGGTGCTGCAGGATATCAGCGTCAACGTCAACCGGCTGGAGATTCTGTGTCTGGTGGGGGAGAGTGGCTGCGGCAAGACGACGCTCGGCAAGCTGATGACCGGCCTGCTGAAGCCGTCTTCGGGCAAGGTCTATTTTGAGGGTAAGGACGTCGATAAGCTGCGTGGCAGCGAGTTCAAGCGCTATCGCCGCGCTGTGCAGATCATCCACCAGGACCCGTATGCCTCGCTCAATCCGGCGCATACCATCTCCAACACGTTGAGCTTCCCGCTGCTGCGTCACAAGATGGTCCGGTCGCAATCCCAGGCCCGCGAACGCGCCGCCGAACTGCTGTCCATGGTCGATCTGACGCCAGTCGGTGACATCATCGATAAGTACCCACATCAGCTCAGCGGCGGCCAGCGACAGCGCGTCAGCATCGCCCGCGCCATGACGACCGAGCCGGAACTCATCATCGCGGACGAGGCCGTGAGCATGGTCGACGTGTCGATCCGCATCGGCCTGCTGAAGATGCTGCTGAGCCTGCGCACTGAGATGAACATGACCATCGTCTTCATCACGCATGACCTGGCACTGGCGAAATATCTGGCATGGTATGGCCGCATCGCGGTGATGTACCTGGGCCGCATCGTCGAGATTGGCCGCACGCAGGATGTCGTCATGAACCCGCAGCACCCCTATACCCGCGTGCTGCTGAGCGCCATCCCGGAGGCAGACCCGGAGCGCACCCGTCAGAAAGAACACATCCAGCTACGCAGCGAGGACATCCCGCGCCTGACGGAACTGCCGCCGGGCTGCGCCTTCCATCCGCGCTGCCCCTGGTATGTGCCGGGCGTCTGCGATACGACCATCCCGCGTCTGTCGAATGCGCCCGATATGCCGAGCGATGCCCAGGTCGCCTGCATCCCGTTGACCAGAGGCGAGGAACTGGCCTTTTATGACGCCTGATGTCTTTCGTGCATTTTTTCGGGGCGGCATCTTCGTCGCCCTGATCGGCCTGCTGCTGACGCTCAGCGTGCCACCCAACAGCGCCGAATTTGTCGTGTCGGTCTGTTCAACAGGCATCGGCGTCGCTCTGATTGCACTGGTGCTCATCGCTAACTGGTGGACAGGCCGATAGGGCAGCGTCGCAATCCGAGGACGCAGGACGAGCGGCATCAGCATAAGTACAGCGCGCAGGGGTTGGTTTGTTCCGGCCCTTGCTGCCCACCCGTTTTATCCTGATTGTTCCCCGTCTTTCGCCCACAGACCCATTAGCGAACGCCCTCAACTGGCATCCAATCGGCGATGCGAGTATAAAGTAAGAGGTGTGAAAGCAAACGAAATGCTAACCAATGTCGTGGGTTCGTCGCTGGCTGCGCCATCCTGATGCCTGGCTGTACGCGATCATCCTCATACTCGCCATCGTGACCCTGATTTTACTGATGCGCCTGCTGAACAATCAGAGCATCGTCGGGGCTGATGTTCCCAACCCGCCAGCCGTCGCCAGAGCCAACGCCTCCGTTGTGGAAGCAATCGCGCAGGCCACGTCAACGGCGACGGAAACCCCATCGCAATCGCCCTCTACGACGCCGAACACCACACCGACCGCCAGCCACACCCCCACCGACCCACCACCCACACCGACGCCGGAACTGACCTGGACGCCGGTCATTACGCCGACGAATACGCTGACGGCCCTGGTGACGGAACCCATCGCCAGCACAGCGACCGAGGCCCCAGCCACAAGCGAAGCCACAAGCGAGGCCACAACCGCACCGCCTGCCGATGCGGGATCAGCTCAGGTGTATACGATCGTGCGCGGCGATAATCTGTATCGCATCGCGCAGCGCTACGGCGTGACTGTCGAGGCGCTGGCCGTTACGAACAACATCGGCGCGGACTATCGCATTTTCGTCGGGCAGGCGCTGACGATCCCCGATGGTGGTGTGATGCCGCCGCCCAGCCCGACCGCCGCACCGGTCGTCAGCGTGCCGCAGGCCGCGCCCCCGGTGACCGCTGTCGCCGCCGCTGCGGAATCCGCCAGCCTCAGCCTGATCGTACCGCCCGCGCCGGACCTCTCGCTGCTGCCGTCCAGCCTCAACGAGCTGCCGATCAATCAGCTCATCGTCATGTCGCCGGAAGTGGTCGCCAATATCCGGCAGATCTATGCCTACGGCCAGTCGCTCGGGCGTAACCCGCGCGCCTTCTCAAAAGTGGGCGACAGCACCATCGAGCCGCCGTTCTTCATGGCGCGCTTCGATGGCGGGCCGTACAACCTGGCGGAGTTCGCCTATCTGGAGCTGGTCATACAGTATTACGCGGGGTCATTCGCCCGGCAGAGCGCCGCCGTCAAGCGCGGGATGCACACGTGGTCCGCGCTGGACCCGATGTGGGCCGGGGCAGGCTGTCTGAGCGGGGAGAACGTCATCCAGTGCGAGATACGCCAGCATAACCCCAGTATGATGATCATCCGCATGGGATCGAATGACGCCGGTATACCCGATACGACCGAGCGTAACCTGCGACGCATTGTGGAAATCTGCCTGGAGAACGGCGTCATCCCGATCATGGGCACCAAAGCCGACCGCTTCGAAGGGCCGGGCAACATCAACAACAACATCATCCGCCGCGTCGCCGCCGATTATCAGGTGCCGCTGTGGGATTTCGACCTGATCGCGCAGACGGTGCCGGGGCGCGGCCTCGGCTCGGATGGTGTCCACATGACGGCCTTCTACGCGCACGACTGGTCGCTGCCGGACGCCTGGACGCGCGGCCACGCTGTCCACAATCTGACGGCGCTCATGATGCTGTACGCCGTCTGGCTGCAACTGGAAGGGGCCTGAGCATGTGGCGGCGTCTGTTCAGCCGGGAGAACGTCTTCGCGGTCGGGCTGTGTGTGGTGATCATCCTGCTGCTGATCGTCACCACCGACAGCAGCCCCCCCTGGATTTATCAGGGCTTTTAGCGTGCGAAGCCCGGGATCGAACTGATGGCCCTGCCGGAGATCGCCGTCATGCTGGGCTTCGCCCTGGTATACATCCTGCTGATACCGGGGCGCTGGCGCGGTTGGGCGCTGCTGCTCGCCAGCGTGATCGGCGTCTACGCACTGTTCCCGCCGCTGAATATCCGCTGGCTGGAGTACAGCCTGGCGACGGCGACGCTGCTGCTGGCCGTGGGCGGCTGGTGGCTGACCCGCGCCCCGGGGCGGGCGATCCAACGCGAGGACGTGGCCGTCTTCGCCTCCGTCGTGCTGATCGCGCTCGGCATGACCGCCGCCCGGCAGATCGACCTGAGCGCATTAATTTCACGGCCGCCGCCGCTGCTCGCCGCGCTGACGGGCATCGCCCTGGCTGTGGGGAGCTTTGGCCTGGTCGTGTGGCCGCTGCGCAAACGTCCGGCCCGGCTGACAGTCGGCCTGCTGGCGCTGATCGCGCTGTTCATCGTCCTCAAGACGGATGCACTGACGACCGCGCTGGCGTCACTGCTGCGCGCCCAGGTCGGGCAGGATGCCAGCCTCGCCAGCCCGTTAGATGTACGCTGGCTGGGCTTCTCTTATGTGGCCTTCCGCCTGATCCATACGCTGCGCGACCGCCAGACAGGGCTGCTGCCAGCGCTCAGCCTGCGGCAGTATCTGACGTATGTGGTCTTCTTCCCGGCCTATGCCGCCGGGCCAATCGACCGGGCCGAGCACCATCAGAAGGCTGATGAAGCGCTGGCTACGCTCAACGCCCGCGACCCGCAGCGCATTACCATCGCTCTGACGCGCATCGGCATCGGGCTGTTCAAGAAGTTCGTCATCGCTGACGGGCTGGCGATCTTCAGCCTGAGCGCTGTGACGGCGGCGCAGGTCGAGACGACAGCGGGCCTGTGGCTGCTGTTGTATGCCTATGCGTTCCGGCTGTATTTCGATTTCAGCGGCTATACGGATATCGCCATCGGGATCGGCCTGCTGTTCGGCGTGCGCCTGCCGGAGAACTTCGACCGGCCCTATCTCAGGCCGAATATTGCCGCCTTCTGGCAGAGCTGGCACAAATCGCTGAGTGACTGGGCGCGCTTCTACGTGTATACGCCGCTGACGCGCAGTCTGCTGCGGCGTAAATGGGGCGGTCCGCTGGTCTTCGGGCTGGCGTCGCTGGCGACCATGCTGATGATCGGGCTGTGGCATGGCGTGACGGTGCCGTTCTTCGTGTGGGGGGTGTGGCACGGCCTCGGCCTGACGATCCACAAACTGTGGAGCGACCGCACGCGCCGCTGGTATCGTGATCTGCAGAAGCGGCCAGGGCAGCGGCAGCTCTGGCAGGTGGGCGGCGTCCTGCTGACTTTTCATTTCGTGCTGCTGGGGTGGGTATGGTTCGCCGCGCCCGATCTGACGAGCGCGCTGCGCGTCTTCGGCGGTCTGGTGGGGGTGCGCTGGTGAAGGGCTGGCGCTGGCTGATGGACTTCCCGTATACCTGGGGTTTCTTCGGGCGCGTCGTGCTGAAAGCGAGCGCGCTGTTCCTGCTGTTGAATCTGGTGTTCATCGTGGCGCAGCCGCTGCCCACGCTGAGCCACCTCAGCGTGTACAACTGGCTCGTACCGGGCCGGGAGCGCCTGCCATACGGCGAGAGCGCCGACGCATTTAATCTGACGCTCGACAGCGTGCCGGCGATGCTGGCCAGCCACCAGCTCAGCCGGGCGAAAGCGCCGGACGAAGTGCGCGTATTGCTGCTGGGCGATTCCTCCGTGTGGGGGATGCTGCTACCACCACACGATACGCTCAGCGGGTGGCTGAACCGGGCCAACCTGCGGGCAGCGGGGCAGCCAGAGGGCAGGCGGCTGGTCTTTTACAACCTGGGCTATCCGACGCTCTCCGCGCTTAAAGACCTGCTCATTCTGGATGGCGCGATGGGCCACACCCCCGACCTGATCGTCTGGGTCATCACACCCGACAGCCTCTACCGCGAGCATCAACTGGGGGTGCCGCTCGTACAGCGCAACACGGAAACCGTGCGCGACCTCATCCGGCGCTATGACCTGGATGAATCGCCAGATGATCCGCGCCTGCAATCGGATGACCTGTTCGGGCGCAGCCTGATCGGCCAGCGGCGGGCGTTGGCGGACCTGTGGCGCTTGCAGCTCTTCGGTATCGGCTGGGCATTGACCGGTATCGATCAGGTATATGCGGATTACACGCCAGTCAGCAATGATCTGCCTGATGACGAAACCTGGCAGGGTCAGCCGCGGGGGGCCGATCTCGCGCCGCTGCTGGCGCTGGACGTGCTGCACGCCGGTCAGGGGCGGGCAGGGCAGGTGCCTATCCTGTGGATCAATGCGCCGATCTATCGGGCGGACGGCAGCAACAGCGACCTGCGCTATAACGTCTGGTATCCGCGCTGGACGATGGCCGCCGCCCGTGACATCATGGCGCAGGTGATGCGAGAGCAGAGCTGGCATTACCTCGATGCGTGGGATGCCATCCCGCCATCAGCGTTTACCGATAGTCCGCTGCATCTGACACAGGACGGCTCGCGGCAGTTCGCCGCGCTGCTGCATGATCCGGTGCTGCGGCTGGTGAGGGAGTGAATCAGGATAGCAGGGCAATCAGAATGATAGAGGATAGTATGACGGCGGAGCAGGTGCGCGCCCAACTGCGCGATTACATCTTATCGGAACTCATTCGTGACCCGGAATACGCGCTGGCAGATGACGAGGGCATCATCAGCAACGGGCTGATGGATTCCTTCGCGCTGGCGCAGGTGGGCGTATTCATAGAGGACGCCTTCGGCGTCTACATCCCCGATCCAGAACTGACGGTCGAACGCATGGACACACTCAACCTGATGGTGGCGCGCGTCCTGCGGGATCAGTGAGCTGATGCTGACGCTCAGCCGCCGCGCCGATTATCTCACGCTGCTGGATGCCGCCTGCCTGCGGGGTGGGGCGGAGCCTGCGCTGATCTATGTGGCGACGGATGCTGAGCCGATCACACTGAGCGCGGAACAGTTCCGGGCAGAGGTCGAACGCTTCGCCGGGCAGCTCCACAGCGGGGGGATACGTCCGCGTGACCTGATCGTGATCGCGCTGCCGCAGGGCGTGACGGGCGTCTGTCTGTTCTGGGCGGCGCTGTGGCTGGGCGCGCTGCCGTCGATGTTCCCACCTCTGACTGAAAAACTCGACCCGGCGCGCTATCAGGCCAGCATGCGTGAGCTGGTGCAGCTCTCCGGCGTGCGGGCGATCATCGCCGCCGACGCGACCGCCCCCCTGCTGGCGGAGGGGGTCGCGTGCCCGGTGTGGCGGCTGGCCGATCTGGCAGCGCAGCCCGCGCTCAGTGGGGCCCCCGCCCAGCCCGCGCCGGTCGCCTCGGTGCGGCGCGCACCCCCGCCGGTCCCGGCCGGCGTGAACGCGCCGCAGCCGGGCGGCGGCAACGCGCAGCGAGCGGCGGTCCAGCCTGCGGAGAGCCGGCCGGTGCGGCCGGCAGGCCCGGCATCGCGGCTCGGCGCGCCGTCGGCCGCGCAGCTCTACCGCGTCCTGGACAGCAGCAAGATCTACGGTCAGATGCCGACCACGCGGCCGTGGTTCGGCTACCCCTATGTCGTGGTGAACGACGCCCGCTTCATCGCGCAGGAAAAGCAGGGCGGCATGAGGGCCGTAGACGAATTCCTGCAAAGTCCGGGCGGGCTCACGGCGTACGTGAAGAAGCACTCGATGAACGGGCTGTCGGTGCGCCTCTCCGACGACAACAACATGGCGATCGAGGATTCGAACCTGACCAACCGTCAGCCGAAATCGTTCTACGCGACACAGGAGCTTCTGACCAGCGCGAACCAGGCCCTGACGAAGGTCGGCTCGGGAGTGAAGCTGAATCAGGGCAAACGAACATTGACGGTGCTGACCGGCTGGTACACGTCAAAGACGCTGGTCGAGGTTTATCCAAGGTTCCTCAAGTCGAAAGGATACAATTATGGGCAGTTGGACCAGGTAGTTGGGCCGCAGAACTGCAACGAGATTGCTGAAATGGTGACCGGTATTCGGAAGATCCTACCTACCGGCGACGACACGCACCTCAAGGCGGTCAATCGTTTCCTTAACTCTGACGACGATTTTGCCGACATTGATAACGCTCGGACTCAGACTTACGTTGCTTATCTAAATTCCCGAGCAACGCGTCTGAGCCGCTTGCGGGCGAATCGCTTCGCCACCCCGGACATCGGCGACGCGTACATGATCCGTACGCTGGGCGAACCATCGGAATTTCTATCGGGCGGACGCGCCCGGATCCGCGACTATGCATCCGGGACAGATCGTATTCTGGGCTGGGCAGAGCACTTTGCCGGCGTGGTGGTTCGCAGCGGCAACGACACCCTAACGTTGGAGAACTACGCCCGCGGAGACAACCGTCAGGCAAATCCCGACCCCCGATGGTATTTCCAGATGTACGGTCAGAATCACGGGCAAAGCTTCCACGAGTTCCACAGCGCGAAGAACGAATACGCCAACCCGGTCACGGTCAGCGTGGGAAAAACAGTCCCCAACCTGCCCAAGCTCGGGCCGCTGCAGTAGCCCATCAGAAAGCCGATCACGCTGATCTGAGCCCGGCCGGAGGCGCGTCAGGCCGGCTCCGTCTCCTTGGGTCCGGTGGCGAACTTCGGCCACAGCCGGCGGACGATGGCGCCGTCGCTGGCGAAGGCGTGGCAGGTGTTCAGCAGCGGCGGCGGCTTGCGCGGCTCCTCGCCGGTGTGCTCCAGGCGGCGGCCGTGCTCGCGCGCCTTGAGGGGATAGATCGTCTGGAACGCCGTCGTCGCGATCGGCCCGAGCAGTTCGGTCAGGTGGGTGCAGCCGTGCACGCCGCCGACCCGCTCCTTGACCTTGCGCGTGAAGCCGGCGGCGATCGACAGGCCCTTCAGCGTCGCGTAGGCGGGCGCAATGGCGGGGCAGATGCGGTACGGCGAGCTGCCGGTGAACGCTTCGATATCGACGATGGTGAACGTGTCGTCGATGGTGATGCGCAGCCACATCTCGTGGATCGGGTCGCCGGGCTCGATGGTGCCGCGCTCGTCGCTGTGGAAGTCGTGCGTCTTGACGTCGGTCAGGTGGCCCTCGATGTCCCACAGCCCGTCGGCGCGCCGGTAGCCCCGGCACTCGACGCGGCGGGTGTGGATGAGCTCACGTTCGGCCGGCGGCGACAACGGCATGGCCTCGCTCCTTGGCCCCGGGTGACCGTGCGGTCGGTAGGGGGTTTACGTTTACGTAAACGTCATAGCAGAGCCCGCCGTTCCCGGTCAACGGCGCCGCACGCACCCGCGCCATGCGCCGCACACGGTGCCGGGGCCGGCCTGCGCGGATGATGCGCACCCTGCGGGGATCGCCGGCCCCGGTCCCCGCGTTCAGCACGAAAGGCATGCGCGGCCGGCCCCGGCCGAGGAGGACCAGATGACCGACGACACCCCGCAGGGCGAGCCGCTGGTCGAGCTCGGCGCCAGCACCGTCGACTACACGTACGGCGGCCGGTTCCGGATGCTGCGCACCCGCTACCGGTTCCGCCGCTTCGACGGCACGATGAGCGAACCGGTCACCCGGATCTGCTTCGAGCGCGGCGATTCGGTCGGCGTGCTGCTCTACGACCCCGCGGCCGACGCCGTGGTGCTGGTCCGCCAGTTCCGCTACCCGGTCTACGAAAGCCTGGGCGAGGCCGCCCACGGCCCCGGCGCCCGCGCCGCCTGGATCCTGGAGATCGTCGCCGGCGTGCTGGACCGGGGCGAGACCGTCGCCGACGTGGCCAACCGCGAGCTGCTGGAGGAGGCCGGCTACCGCATCGCCGGCGACCTGGAGCCGGTGGCCGCCGCCTACGCCAGCCCCGGCGGGACCTCCGAGCGCATCCACATCTTCCTGGGTCGGGTCGACCACACCACCCCGGCCGGCGCCGGCGGCGGCGTCGCCGCGGAGGGCGAGGATATCCAGGTGGTCGCCCTGCCGCTGGCCGACGCGCTCGCCGCGATCGCCGACGGCCGCATCGCCGACGCCAAGACCATCATCGCGCTTCAGCACCTGGCGTTGCGCAAGGCCGGCAGGGGCTGAGCGGCCCGTGCACCGGCCGGCCGGCCGCGCGCATCTTGCAGATCCCCCCCCGCGTCCCGATATCCGCGGCGCAACGAACGGGACCGACGGGGACGGATGAATGGAACAGCAACACGGGGAACTGTGCGTACGGGTGCTATCGTGCGTGGCCTGGGCCGACGGAAGCCTGTCCGAGGAGGAAATGAGCGCGGTGGTCGACGTGGTCGATCGGCTCGACTACGTGGACCGGTCCACCATCCAGGACATCCTGATGACCACCACCCGGTTCACGTTCCTGGACAAGATCACGGCACTGGACCGCAAGGTCCGTATCCGTCTGCTGCATGACTGCTACACCGTCGCCGAATATTGCGGCGGCATCAGCGATCCGGAGCGCGAGATCATCCGCGCCATCGCCGTCAGCATCGTGGACGCGAAGAAGCTGCCGGACGCCGAAGCCGCCCTCGATGCCTGGGTCGCCTACGAGATGAAGGCCCGCAAGGTGTTCGGCTGGACCCACCTGGGCGACTGACCGGCGGGTCCCTCACGCCGCGCCGGTGCCGCCCGCGGCGTGCGGCGGCCCGGCCGTCCCTGCCACGAAGCCGGCGATCCGGTCCAGCACCGCCTCGGTCGCCTGGAAATGCGGGACGTGGCGGCAGTCGGGGAGGATCCAGGGCTCGCACCGCCCGGACACGCCGGCCGCGATCAGCGCCACCTGCCCGGGCGAGCCGT